>TARA_R110001592_G_scaffold363221_3_pt1 | contig 213209 bp, 205 predicted proteins | sample TARA_R110001592 | Tara Oceans TARA_R110001592 (sample SAMEA4398387) | marine metagenome | biome: Polar Biome; feature: [SRF] surface water layer (ENVO:00010504); material: water (ENVO:00002006), including particulate matter (ENVO:01000060) such as... | depth 5 m
AATGCGTCCGATATTTGATCGGCGATTTTGTCTGGATGCCCTTCTGACACCGACTCTGAAGTAAATAAATACGGCATAATTAAAATGTATTAAAAGAAGGATTTGCCGCGTTGCGTTTTTAGCATTTTTTTAAGTGGTTGCAAGTAGCTCAAATCCTTCCACGATGCGAAATTATGATATTTTATTAGATTAATTGGTTAGCTCTTTAAAAAGCTCTTCTAAACTCTTTTCTTTATCCTGTAAGTTGGTTATCCCATTGTCGTTATCTAATGATAACTGCATCAACGTTTTTCTAGGATTACTTCCTATAGTATACTCTACAAGATAGTGGTTGCCATCGATTGCTTGAACTTTCTTAACTCCAGAAATGGCTTCAATTATTTTAGAGTCCATTGCTTTTTCAAAACTTACTGCCAAAACTTTCGTTTCGTCCTTATCGTTTTTTGTGATTTGCTCTACACTATTATCGGCCACTATTTCGCCTTTATTGATAATTATCGCTCTACTACAAATAGCTTGTACTTCTTGCATAATGTGGGTAGATAACATTACCGTTTTGTTTTGCCCAACATTTTTAATCAGCTCTCGTATTTCAACAATCTGATTGGGATCTAAACCTGTTGTTGGTTCATCTAGAATAAGCACTTCAGGCTCGTGAATTAAGGCTTGTGCTAAACCAACACGTTGTCTATATCCTTTGCTTAAATCACCTATTTTTTTTGATTGCTCTGGCGTTAAGCCTACCATTTCTATCATTTTAGCTACACGTTCTTTCACATTGTCCATACCATAGACTTTAGCTACAAAGCTTAAGTATTCTTTAATGTACATATCGTGATAAAGCGGGTTATGCTCAGGTAAGTAACCGATTTTAGATTTTATTAATTGAGCGTTTTCACTAACGTCTATTCCACAAATTTTTGCTTCACCAGAAGTCAAAGACAAGTATCCTGTAAGAATTTTCATCATGGTAGACTTCCCTGCGCCATTTGGCCCTAAGAAACCGACTATTTCGCCTTTATTAATTTCAAACGAGATATCATTTAGAGCTTTTTGCTCTCCATAAACCTTGCTAATATTTTTAACCGAAATTGACATAACTAATCTTTCAATAAAATAGGCTGCAATGTAGGGCAATTAATTTTTTGAATGCATTAGTTTTGAAACAATGCAGCGAGAAGGAAGGGTATATAAGTCGACAGGTAGTTGGTACAAAGTAAAAGATGAAGATGGTGTTTTCTGGAACTGCCGTATGGTGGGGAAAATGCGGAAAACTAAAATAAACACCACCAATCCTATTGCCGTTGGTGACATCATTTATTTCACTCCCGAAAACGAAGATATACTAGAAGGACTAATTCACGAAGTTGGCGACAGACGCAATGCCATACTCAGAAAATCTATCAATCTATCAAAACAAGTACAAATCATAGCTGCAAACGTTGATTTATGCTTGCTTTTTGTTACTCTTCGCGATCCACAAACTACTTTAGGTTTCATCGATAGATTTATGGTTTCGGCTAAAGCCTTCGATGTTCCAACCCATTTGGTGTTCAACAAAACCGATTTGTATCAAGAAGACAAGTGGTTTGAAAAATTGGCGGAATACGTTAGCATTTACGACGGCATTGGCTACCCTTACCATCTATTATCGATAGAAAATGGAAAAGGTTTAGAAAAGCTTGAAAAAGAGATTATTGGCAAACGCATTATTTTATCTGGTCATTCGGGTACAGGAAAATCATCATTTGTAAAAGCCCTATTCCCGGAAATCGACATTAAGATTGGCGAAACTTCGGTGTTACACCAAAAAGGAAAGCACACCACTACTTTTGCAGAGATGTATGACCTAGGCAACGAAGGCACTCAGCTTATAGATAGCCCCGGCATAAAAAGTTTTGGTTTAGTCGATGTAGCTAAAGAAGAACTAGCATTGTATTTCCCTGAATTCATCAAGTTGTTACCCGATTGCAAATTTCATAATTGCATCCACGTTAACGAACCAAAATGTGCCGTTAAAGAAGGTGTAGAATCAGGTGAAATAACAGAAGAACGTTACCATAGTTACTTGAAAATACTTGAAGACTTCAACGAATGAGAGTGGTAATTCAAAGAGTAAATTCTGCTTCGGTTGTTGTCAACAATCTAACGGTTGGCGCTATCCAAAATGGACTATTAGTTTTTGCTGCTTGGGAAGAAAGTGATACTCAGGAAGACATAGAATGGATGTGCAATAAAATCATAAACCAACGAATTTTCACTGATAATGAAGGAAAAATGAACTTGAGTTTAAGCGACACCAATGGCAGCATATTGTTGGTATCACAATTCACGCTATTTGCTTCAACTAAAAAAGGGAACAGACCATCTTTTATAAAATCGGCAAAACCCGATAAAGCCGAACGTCTTTACCAAAATACCATCGACTGTTTGAAACAAAAACTGGAAGCTCCAATAGCAACAGGTGTTTTTGGTGCCGACATGAAAGTATCTTTAGAAAACGACGGACCGGTAACCATCGTCATGGACAGTAAAAACAAAGAATAACTATGCACATTAAAGAAGCTCAAGACAAAATAGACGCCTGGATAAAAACAGTAGGTGTACGCTACTTTAATGAGCTAACCAATATGGCTATGCTTACTGAAGAAGTAGGCGAAGTGGCACGAATTATTGCTCGTCGATACGGTGAACAATCCGAAAAAGAAAGTGACAAAAACAAAGACCTTGGCGACGAAATGGCCGATGTACTTTGGGTACTTATCTGTCTAGCCAATCAAACAGGAGTTGACTTAGAAGCTGCATTAGAAAAAAATTTCGAAAAGAAAAATTCACGTGACAGTGAGCGGCACAAAAACAATAAAAAACTTTTTTAACGAAATATATAACTAGCTACACCTTCATTCAGCCAATTATATTTTTACTTTATCGATTTATTAAAATTAAATACTTGAACTATTTGACATCCATACGTTGATTCAATATATTAGGCCTGCATACCATTTTCCCTTGCCTTATGAATCGAAAATCATTCCTTACCCCTTTCAAAAACAAACGTACTTCTGTAACAATGAGCATCCCTAGCTCTGCTAATCGACCTAAGGGGACATTAACACCTTACTCAGGAGAATGGACTCAAAAAGAAGCTAAGCACTTATTAAGGGCAACCATGTTTGGTCCAAAAAAAATAGAAGTTGACACTTTCAGTCCTTTAGGAATGAATTTATCCGTCGCAAAAATTTTAAATCCTCTACCAGTAATTGTACCACCTATATCGATTTCAACTACACAGGGTGATATTGAAAATTTACCCTGGCATCTTTCCAATGCCAAAGTCAACAACTTCAATAGAAAAAAATCTTTAAAAGCTTGGATGTTATCCAACATGATACATCAAGAAGCTTCCATTGGTGAGAAAATGCTCCTTTTTTGGCACAATCACTTTGTAACGGGTATGGATTCTGTTGACGACGCTCGATTCACATATTACTACCTAAAACTACTTCGTCAATACAGTTTAGGGAATGTAAAAACGCTAACAAAAAAAATAAGCACCAATGCTGCAATGCTCAAATATTTATCGGGTGACAGCAATGTAAAAGGATCACCTAATGAAAATTACGCCCGCGAATTGATGGAGCTTTTCACCATAGGTGCTGTAGACAAAGACGGCAATCCGAATTACATAGAAAAAGATGTTGAAGAAGCAGCTCGGGTACTTACCGGCTGGAAAACCATCAAATCAGGTAATGGAACAGTACTAAGTCCTCACAGCACTTTTGACGCCAACAAACACGACTATCAACCAAAGCAATTCTCAGCACATTTCAAAAACAAAATCATACACCGAGTACTTCCTACGGACTACCAAAAAGAGTTGGATGACTTGATTGATATGATCTTTGCTAGAGAGGAGACTGCTTTATTTATTGTACGTCAAGTATACGCTTGGTTTGTGCACTACGACATCGATGCTTTTACTGAACAAAACATCATTACACCTTTAGCCAAACAATTACGCGATGGCAATTATGAAATAAAACCTGTTTTAGAAACTCTTTTAAAAAGCCAACATTTTTACGATCAATTTGCTCGAGGAACAAGCGTTAAAACGCCGGCCGATTATGTTGTCGGTAGCATTCGTCAATTAGAAGTCAATCTGCCTTTGAATTTTCCCATTGAGAGCTACCACTTATTGTATAAAATCGATGAGCATTTACGGGATATGCAAATGGACATATTAAACCCTCCAAATGTTGCTGGCTGGAGTGCTTTCTATCAATCGCCAGGCTATTATCAAATATGGATAAATACTGCTACCTATCAAGTTCGAAGCGAATTTGGACAAACACTTCTGAAAAACGGCATATACTCCCCTACTCAACGTTTTAAAGCCGATTTACCCAAATTCCTAAATCTTGTCACCAATTTGCAAGCATCAGACATCAATGTTGTAATAGATTCTTGTTGCGAATTATTATTCCCATTAGACATTACAGCCAATCAGAAACAATACTTAAAAGAAATTCTACTGCAAGGATTACCAGATTTTGAGTGGACTATAGAATGGACACAATTCACGCTTGCCAACATCCAACCCGACAGTCCTAGCGGGTATGCAATGCGCAAAAAATTAGAAGATTTCTTCATAGAGATATTCAATATGGCAGAATACCACCTCAATTAAATCCCCTTACTATGAAACGTAGAAACTTCCTCAAAACCACAAGTCTATCAGCACTTAGTATTCCAATTGTTCTCAACGGATTGCCTTTTACCAGTTTAGCAAATTCTCCATTTTACAAAGCTTTAGGAAACGCGGCCTATCCTGATAGAGTTATGGTACTCATTCAGCTTAACGGAGGAAACGATGGATTGAACACCGTTATTCCAATTGAAATGTACCCTCATTTAACGAAAAGTAACTCTCAAGGAGGTAGAAGCAACATTCTCGTAGATGAAAACGATGTACTAAAATTGATGTACAACTCCATCGACCAATCTCCCGGCACTGGATTGCACCCAGCCATGTCGGCACTAAGCAATTTATTTACTAACGGGCAATTGAACGTTATGCAAGGCGTGGGTTACCCAAATCCAAGTTTTAGCCATTTCAGAGCAACCGATATATGGCTATCAGGATCGGATTCGAACACCTATGAGCAAACCGGTTGGGCTGGACGGTTTCTTGATCACGAACACCCCAATTATTTAACAACTCCACCTGCCAATCCATTAGCTATTACTATAGGATCGATAAGCTCAAATGCTTATAAAGGTACTCAACTCAATATGGGCATGGCGGTACAAAACCCAACCGCTTCCGGTTATTTCTCAGGCAATATTGACACCGCTCCAAACTCTATATATGGTTACGAATTGGAACACATTAGAAAAATCGCACAACAGTCAAATGATTATGCGGCATCATTGGCTACCGCTTACGCTAATGGACAAAACGTAGCCACCTACCCTAGTAACAATTCATTAGCCGATCAATTAAAAACAGTAGCTAGGTTAATCAGTGGAGATTTGGGTACCAATTTTTATATGGTCAATATGGGCAGTTTCGACACACACAACGATCAGGTAAATAGTGGAGACACCAAAACTGGTTGGCATGCAAATCAGCTACAACAATTAGCTGAAGCTATCAATGCATTTCAAACTGATTTGAATAGTATGACCAATAGTTATGGAGCAATGCAAAATCAAGTTTTCGGTATGACTTTCAGCGAATTTGGCCGAACTATCAAATCAAACAACACCAATGGTACTGATCATGGAACAACTGCTCCAATGTTTTTATTTGGCAATAAAATCAATCCTACAGTTTTAGGTAAGAACCCTGAAGTATGGGATTCCGCACAAGGTCAAATGAAAAGTGATCTGGACATGCAATTTGATTTTAGAAGCATTTACGCAACAGCATTATACCAATGGTTTGGTTTGAATAAAGGGGATGTAGACAGCTTGTTCGGAAAAACTTTTGAAGATGGCACTAACCCTTCTCAGAATATCTACGACGGCGGCTTCCATTGTAATTTACCCATTTTTTTAAATGGTGGTATTCCAATAGCTACGGGAGTTGAAGAAGGAAAAATAAGTGCATCGGGTATTTATCCTAACCCTTCTCTTGGTTTAATTAAATACCAAGGGCTTCAAAGTGGGACATACCAGCTACAAGTAATTAATAATGATGGAAAATTAGTTCACGACAAGCAATACTCATCGACAGAAATGGAAAATGGATTAAATTTTGGTTTGCCTCGCGGTACCTACACTATAATATACAGAAACACCAAAAACAAACAACAAAGGTCAGACCGAATTCTTATTCAATAAGCATAAACAGATTCTGTTCTAAAAACACCTTTTGACTTAAATTTGCGTTAGTACAGAAACTATACGGTATGAAGTTGTTTTTAAAAGTCCTTACATGTTTTGTTATTCTTACAACAGCTTTTTCATGCGCTAAGGATGACACTACTAACAATAATTGCACTACGCCCAACCTAAATATTGGCGAAAAAAGAACTTTAGAAAGTACCATTTTTGAAGTTGAAGATTTCCCTCTACAATGGAGTTTCAACAACTTAACATCGGCATTGAGTTTAATACCCAACTTTGAAGGTCGTATTACCGGATTTTACAATCAATCAATCAATGGTTTTGCAATAGAAAATGCTTCTCTAGAGACACTCAACAGCATTAAAAATCTGGCTTGGGTTAAATCTTTTGAACTAGCTCAACAAATTTCAATATCCCAATCATGTGTTACCCCCCCCGTTGATCAAGACTCTGAAGTAATTCCCGAAAACTTACACATTACAGGCTTTAAAGACGGAACAGGAAAACGTGCATGGGTAATAGATACTGGTGTTGACGCAGATCATGTTGACCTGAATGTAAACGAAGAACTAAGTCGAAATTTCACGGAGAATAGCTTACTCAACGACTTGGGTATTTTTCAAGACAACCTTATCGAAGACAGTAACGGACACGGAACGCATGTAGCTGGAATTATAGGAGCAAAAAAAAATCAGACAGGAGTAATAGGTGCTGCTTATGGCGCCGAAATTGTGGCCATAAAAGTTTTAAATGATGCTGGTCAAGGTAGTAGTATTGACCTATTGCAAGCATTAGATTATGTATTTAAAACTGCTAGCGCTGGAGATGTAGTAAATCTTAGTTTGGGAGGTGATGCAAGCGATTTAATTGACGAAGCTGTAAAAAACCTCGGACGCAAAGGAATATTGGTCAGTATAGCTGCTGGTAACGATAGCGAAAATGCAGACAATACTAGTCCCGCTAGAGCTAATGGAATCAACATATACACCGTTAGTGCCGTAAGCAACAATTTCCGATTCGCCAATTTCAGCAATTTTGGTAATCCGCCTATTGATTATGCAGAACCTGGAATAGCTATTTTCAGCACATACAAAAAAGGGAAGTATGCAACTTTAAGTGGCACATCTATGGCCGCACCTCACTTGGCAGCTATACTTTTAATCAATGGAAATACAGTGAAAACGGTTGGTATTGCCAGTAGCGATCCAGATGGCAATGCCGATAAGGTTGGTGGATTCTAAAATCTGAAACCTATTAGCGAAGTAGATTAATTAATATTATTCCGGTTATAGTTTTTCAAACGGGTTAAAAACACTACTTACGGTAGTAGTATTTCCATTATTTCACTTAGAACTCACACAATTTCTTCAAAAAAGTTTTACCGAAATAGCACAAAAAAAAATTTGCTTTTTCGAATGGGTAAAATATCAGGTAAGGCATATTACCCTTTAATCAAAGTGTCATTCTGCTAACAATTATTTTGTGTTACCGTTAGCATATGCACTCCACTCCCACGGCTAACATAATGGGTTGTCTCTCCAGTCAAATTCTACTTGTATTGCACGTTGGCTAATTCTACACCAATGGAAATTAGATCTCCCACACAAACAGACGTATCGTTTCCAATACCTTTCAGAAAACTGAACAAAAAAAAGGAAGGTCAATTGACCTTCCTTTTTACAAACTATATTTTAGTGGAGAGAATTACTTCTTTTCTTCCTCTTCTACTTCTTCAAAGTCTACATCTGTAACTTCGTCTTCAGCATTTGCTGCATCAGCGTTAGCATCAGCACCAGCACCTTCAGCACCGCCTGCTGCAGCCTGAGCCGCATACATTTCTTGCGAAGCTGCTTGGAAAACTTCATTCAATTTACTTGTAGCTGCTTCAAGAGTAGCGATATCGTCTTTGTTTTCGTAAGCTTTCTTCAACTCTTCCAAAGCGTCCTCAATAGGTTGCTTTTTGTCTGCTGGAATCTTATCACCAAACTCTTTCAATTGCTTTTCAGTTTGGAAAATCAAAGTGTCAGCAGCATTTTGCTTCTCTACTTTTTCTTTTGCCTCTTTGTCAGCTGCTTCGTTAGCTTGAGCTTCTTTTTTCATTCTTTCGATTTCTTCCTCAGAAATTCCTGAAGATGCTTCGATACGAATAGATTGCTCTTTGTTGGTTGCTTTATCTTTAGCCGATACATTGATGATACCGTTCGCATCAATATCAAAGATTACTTCAATTTGAGGAACACCTCTTGGAGATGGTGGAATTCCGTCTAAGTGGAAACGTCCGATAGTACGGTTGTCCTTAGCCATTGCTCTTTCTCCTTGTACAACATGGATTTCAACCGATGGTTGATTATCTGCAGCTGTCGAGAATGTTTCTGACTTTTTAGTTGGAATAGTTGTGTTTGCGTCGATAAGCTTAGTAAATACACCACCCATAGTTTCGATACCCAAAGAAAGTGGAGTAACGTCTAATAGCAATACATCTTTAACTTCTCCTGTCAATACACCACCTTGAATAGCAGCACCTACAGCTACAACCTCATCTGGGTTTACACCTTTTGAAGGCTCTTTTCCGAAGAATGCTTTAACAGCATCTTGGATGGCTGGGATACGTGTAGATCCACCAACAAGAATTACTTCGTCGATATCACTTTTAGATAGTCCTGCGTTTTTCAATGCCGATTCGCATGGCTTGATTGTTCTTTTGATCAAATCATCAGCCAATTGCTCAAACTTCGCTCTTGTTAACGTTTTAACCAAGTGTTTTGGAATTCCGTCAACAGGCATAATGTATGGCAAGTTGATTTCTGTAGATGAAGAAGAAGATAATTCAACTTTTGCTTTTTCAGCACCGTCTTTCAAACGTTGTAGTGCCATTGGGTCTTTTGTAAGATCCAATCCACCATTTTCATTTTTAAACTCTTGTACCAACCATTCGATGATTACTTGATCAAAGTCATCACCACCAAGGTGAGTATCACCGTCAGTAGAAAGTACTTCAAAAACACCATCACCTAGTTCCAAGATAGAAACGTCATGAGTACCACCACCGCAGTCAAACACAACAATTTTCATGTCTTTTCCACGCTTATCCAAACCGTAAGCAAGTGCTGCTGCAGTTGGCTCGTTGATGATACGTCTTACTTTCAAACCAGCAATTTCACCTGCTTCTTTTGTTGCCTGACGTTGTGAATCGTTAAAGTATGCAGGAACAGTTACTACTGCTTCTGTTACATCCTGACCAAGGTAATCTTCAGCCGTTTTCTTCATTTTTTGAAGAATAGATGCTGAAATTTCTTGAGGAGTGTATGTTCTGTCGTCTATTTGAACTCTTGGAGTGTTACCATCGCCTTTTACAACTTTGTATGGTACACGTCCAGCTTCTGCTGAAACTTCATCAAAGCTGCTTCCCATGAAACGCTTGATAGAGTAAATAGTTTTAGTCGGGTTGGTAATTGCTTGACGCTTTGCAGGGTCTCCAATTTTTCTTTCACCATCCTCAACAAATGCTACAACTGATGGAGTTGTTCTTTTTCCTTCGCTGTTAGTAATTACTACAGGCTCGTTACCTTCCATTACAGAAACGCAAGAGTTTGTAGTACCTAAGTCTATACCTATTATTTTGCTCATAATCCTAGTATTCGTATTCAGATTATGCATAAACAAGCTTTGTGCCAAAAGCATATTTGGCAAACAACTTAACTATTTGTGTCAGACTTTATGTCAGAACGACATGCGACTAGTTGAATGTACGACAATCAACGCGTTGTGTTCCTTGAAGAACTGGGTCGAAAGTACAGAACTTATAGTCCTTAGTATTTACTTCAACTGAAAATGCTTTCATGGTTTTGGTATCCCAATCGTAATCTTTAATGAATGAGCTTCTTGATGTAAAGATCCCAATTCCTAATTCATCTTCACCAAAGTTGATATTGGTGTATTGTGGCTTCTCTAAAACAACACCAGATGCAGGAGAAATAGATTCTAAGTAGGTATTCAAATCATCCGTAGCTGAAGTCGACTTCAATTCTATCGTTCCCAATTCTCTATACTTCACATCGCTTTCGTTTTCAGAATCGATAGCCGCTTCCGCACCTATTGCACCAAAAATAGATTCTCCTGTAATTACAGTTTCCAACGATTCGCCACCTGTCAACCTTGTCGTTAAAATATCTTCTAATGGAACCAAAACTTCTTTGTCCGAAACCGAACCATTTCTGTAAACAACCTTATATCTCACTTTTAAATTTGTTTGATACAAGCGCACATTTTCTTTGGTTGAAACTTTCATCGAAATTGACTGATACTCAACTTTTCCTTGAGCAACAGCATCGTTTCTTACAATTGATAAAACAGGTGTAAAGTTCAATGGCGATTTTGGTTCAAAAGATTCTAGAAGAACCGTTTCTGCAAATACTATTTGGCCATTAGCTTCAAATTTCAAACGGTATTCAAATCCTTTATCCAAAAATTCATCCGCACTATTGAAAAAATAATATTTGTTTGGCGACACATAAAAATCACCAGGTTGGCGATCCGCTAAAACCGTGTCGCGCAATGTTCTTGTATCGATTACATTTCCTCCATTCAATTTTTCAAGTACAGGAGTAATGTTGACGTAAAAAGTTGAGTCCGGCACTTGCGCCGCAACTAGAGCGTTGGTTTCACCCAAAAAACTACGGTTGATTTTAATGAGTTGAACATCTTTATTCCCTTCAAGTAACCCATATATTACTGGGATTTGTTTGTAGTCAGCGTTCAGATCAATCTTTGTTTCACAACCTGTAAAAACAGCAACTGCTACAAGTAAAAGGAGGATGTACTTTTTCATTTAAAAAATTTTAAGCTCAGCAAATTTAGAATTTTGAAGGTAATTGATAGATTTGATGTTCAGAATCATTCCATGTCAATACATAAAAATGTAAAAAGGGTTACTACCCACGTGCTTCAAGAGATGAAGCATAACAACGAAAAGATAGCCATGCTAACGGCTTACGACTTTTCTATGGCAAGTATAGTAGACGCTGCTGGCATGGATGTTATTTTAGTTGGCGACTCAGCTTCTAACGTAATGGCCGGACACGAAACTACCCTACCCATAACGTTGGATCAGATGATATACCATGCTTCGGCGGTTGTAAGAGCTGTAAAACGAGCATTGGTTGTTGTAGACTTACCTTTTGGTTCTTACCAAGGAAATAGCAAAGAAGCTTTGAATTCAGCCATTCGAATCATGAAAGAATCGGGTGCGCATACCGTGAAAATGGAAGGTGGATCTGAAATTGTTGAATCCATCGAACGTATTTTAAGTGCAGGTATACCTGTTATGGGGCATTTGGGATTAACACCTCAAAGCATCTACAAATTCGGGACTTATGCAGTACGAGCTAAAGAAGAGGAAGAAGCGGACAAACTTATTTCAGATGCTAAAGCACTGGAAGCCGCAGGTTGTTACGCGCTTGTACTCGAAAAAATACCGGCTCATTTAGCTACTCGAGTAAGCAACGAAATAAATATTCCTACTATTGGAATTGGTGCTGGCGCTGGTACCGACGGTCAAGTTTTGGTTGTTCACGACATGTTGGGTATCAACAAAGAATTCAGTCCACGTTTTTTGCGTCGTTACGCCAACTTGTACGATGAAATGACAACTGCTTTCACCAATTATGTAAGCGATGTGCGTAAGCAGGATTTCCCAAATGAAAACGAGCAATACTAATTGGTGTTGAACGTATTATTTGAAGATAACCACTTAATAGCGGTGGAAAAAATGCCTGGCGACTTAAGTCAAGCTGACAAAACAGGTATAGCCCCTTTATCTGACAAAGTTAAAGACTACGTAAAGCAGAAATACAATAAACCTGGCGAAGTTTTCATAGGAACAATACACCGTTTGGATAGACCTGTAGGTGGTGTAATACTTTATGCTCGAACGTCTAAGGCATTAGAAAGAATGAACAAGGCTTTCAAAGAAAAGCAAACCGACAAACGTTATTGGGCACTAGTTGAAGGCAAGCCAAAAGTGGCTGCTGATAGAATTGTTATGAGTTTGCGTAAAAATGCAAAACAAAACAAATCTTACCCCGTAGAGGAAGGTGCAAAAGATGCCAAAGTATCTATCCTTAATTACAAGACAATAGCTGAAGGAGATCGCTACACTCTCCTTGAAATTACCTTAGAAACAGGTAGACACCATCAAATACGCTGTCAATTATCTGCTATTGGTCACCCAATTAAAGGCGATGTAAAATACGGAGCCAAAAGACCCGAACCGGAAGGTTATATCTTCTTGCACAGCATATCTCTAGCTTTTGAGCATCCCGTCAAAAAAGAACCCATTAAAATAGAATGTTATCCGACTCAACCAAAATTATGGGCGAGTTTTTCACCTAGAAAATAAGCATGTCGAAATCGCTCTTTCCATACAGTCCAATTGAAGAGAAAATGAACGTTTGGTCTCACGGGTTTGGGGCTATTTGTAGTGTTTTCGTGTTGATAGTTTTGCTTTTCAAAAGCATTTCTAGTGGCGATCAGGTTAAAATAATTAGTTCTATTGTTTACGGAACAAGCATGGTGCTATTGTACACGGCATCCACCGTTTATCATGCCGAGACAAAAGAGTCTAAACGACGACGTTACAAAACCCTCGATCACATTGCTATTTTTTATCTCATAGCTGGCACCTACACCCCTTTTGTATTATTGAAATTACCAGAAAAAATTGGGTGGATCATATTTGCCATTGTTTGGAGCATAGCCGCTTTTGGCACTGTCCTTAAATTAAAATACACTGGCAAGTACAACATTCTTTCCACCATACTGTATGTAGCCATGGGTTGGATTGTTGTATTTGTGTACAATCCGCTTACAGAAAACCTTGCTACAGAAGGGCTATATTGGCTAATGGCAGGTGGAATAGCCTATACTATAGGAGCGGTTGCGTATGTTTTCAACAAACTAGAATTTGCTCATGCATTTTTCCACATTATGGTATTGATTGGCAGCTTTTGTCATTTTTGGTCTATATACCATTTCGTATTATAAACTATATTAACACTCAATTGAAAATTTCACAATGGGGAAAAAGACTAGTTTTTTAGTAGGATTTATATCAGGCTTCGTTTCTTTATTGATTTTAAGCGTACTGACATTACTTCTAATAGGTACTTTTAAGTAATACAATATGAACAAAAGATTTTTTTGGATTGGTTTCGCATCGGGTGTTGTAGGATTTATAATTACAATCGCTATTGTTTTCACACAATTCTTCGTTCAACCCGACATTTCTTTGAATCAAGTTGAGACTAAAAACTTAGAAAATGAGAAAATTGAATTGACGGAATACCTTGGCAAACCTATTGTAGTAAACTATTGGGCTACTTGGTGCGCTCCTTGCCTTGAAGAATTCCCCTATTTCAATGATATAAAACTCGAGCTAGGAGACGACGTTAATTTCATCATGATTTCCGACGAATCCATTGATAAAATCAAGAATTTCTCTGCATCAAAACCGTACACATTCAATTACCTTCTGAGTCCAAAAGATCTTTCTGAATATGGTATCATCGCTAGGCCAACAACCTATTTCTATAATTCAAGTGGAGAATTAGTTACCAAGCATACAGGTGGAATAAGTGCTGAAAATTTGAAAGAATTGATTGAAAAAATAAAGTAATATTCAGTTTTATCAACCAACAATATCAATTATGAAAACAGCAGATCAATGGTTTGAAGAATATGGAATAAGCCATAAAAACAAGACCAATAAATTCATTCATTGGGTTTGTGTACCCGCCATATTTTTTAGCATAATAGGCTTATTCGCTGCTATCCCTCATGACTTTTTAGACGCCCTATTTCCTGAAAATTATAGTCCCTACGTCAATTTCGGATCTATTGCTTTGGTTATTGCATTGATGTTCTATTTTGCATTATCTCCACGCCTTTTTATTGGCATGTTATTTTTGGCAATCGCTATAATATACGGTAACGCAATGATAGAGACTAGCACTTTGTCATTATGGCAGTTTTCGCTAACCGTGTTTGTTTTAGCATGGGTTGGTCAATTCATTGGTCACCATATAGAAGGTGCAAAACCAAGTTTTTTCAAAGATTTACAGTTCTTAATGATAGGTCCCGCTTGGCTGATGCACTTTATCTACAAAAAATTGGGATTAAAGTATTGATTGTTCAAGACATGTTATTTACTTGATTTACTCTTTTAAACCACACAGTATGCTTACCGCAATTCACCCCAAGTTACCCATGCGCAACAAAGCCAAAACCCGCGATTATTATATTCAAAAATTGGGTTTTAAAGAATTTAGTGCAACAGATTACGAAGGGTATTTGATGTTGGAAAAAGATTCCATTCAAATTCATTTCTTCGAGTTTAAAGATTTGGATCCACTAGAAAATTATGGCCAAGTTTACATCAGAACCAAAACCATAAGTGACTTCTACCAAACATTACTTGATAACAAAACAAGAATTCACCCTAATGGTCAACTCGAAAACAAACCTTGGGGACAAAAAGAATTTTCGCTTCTCGACCCAGACAATAATTTATTGACTTTCGGACAAAGCCTTTAAACTAGCAGGTTGAATAAAACTTGAATGAACATGAACAACAACGATGTAATCAAGAAATTTTACACTGGTTTTGCTAACGGCATTGTTACTGAAATGACAGAATGTTATCATGACAACATTCGGTTTAAAGATCCTGTATTTGGAGAGTTAAAAGGAGCAGAAGCCAAAGCCATGTGGGAGATGTTGTTGGACAGAAGAACGGATAGCACAAAAATTAGTTTTGAGAACATACATTCAACCCAACATGAAGGTTCAGCCGATTGGAAGGCGGTTTATTTGTACGGAAAATCGAAAAGAAAAGTCATCAATAATATACAAGCCCATTTCAAATTCAAAGACGGAAAAATCATTGACCACATCGATGAATTCAATCTTTGGAAATGGACACAACAGGCTTTGGGAGTTAGTGGATATATACTCGGATGGACACCTTTTATGAAAAATAAAATTCAAAAAACGATTCGCCAACAATTGAACTCATTTATCGCAAAAAAGAAGATAAATTAAACTTCAATTGACTCGTTTAATTTGAAAATCAACTTGTTCATTCCAATCAATAACGGACTAACAATCCACATTTAAGACATAAAAACACACTGAAATTCAAAATATTCTTCATCCATTCGAAGGATTTATAAAAAAAGGAAGTCTAATCATGAAACACTTAATCCATTTTCATGAAAAACCTCATTCTTTCTTTCCTTTTGTTGTTGGGCATAAGTACCCAAGCTCAAGATTTTTACGATTTAAGTACCATTCAAACCATTGAAGTAACTTTTGCAGAAAGCAATTGGGACGCCTTACTCGACGCCGAAAAAGCCGGTGATGGCGATTACATTATGGCTCAAAGTGTCAGCATCAATGGCGTTGTTTTTGATAGCGTTGGAGTGAAATTCAAAGGCAATAGCTCCTACAACGCCAACCAAGCAAAAAACCCTTGGCACATTGAATTAGATACTTACAAAGACCACGAATACGATGGCTACACCGACATTAAACTAGCCAACGGGCACAACGACCCTTCCTTTTTACGCGATGCTTTGGGTTACCAAATCATTAGAAAATACATGGATGCTCCTTTGGCCAATTTTGCCAATTTGTACGTCAACGGTACTTTAATTGGACTTTACACCAACACCGAATCCATCTCTAAAAAGTTTGTGGATAGCCGTTTTAGCTCGAAGAAAAATGCTTTTTTCAATTGCAGCCCTCCAGCAGGTGCCGGACCTCAATCTTTTGATTATCCTAACTTAACTTACAACGGTCAAGACAGCGCAGATTACTACGATGCCTACGAAATGAAATCGGATGAAGGCTGGCAAGAACTCATCAACCTTTGCGACACCTTGAGCAACAACATTGCTGCTATCGATAATATTTTAGATGTTGATAGAGCTTTGTGGATGTTGGCTTTTGATAATGCTATTGTCAACCTCGACAGTTACATCGGCAACTTCAAACAAAACTATTACTTATACCGCAGCGACTACAACCAGTTTTTACCAATAGTATGGGATTTAAATGAATCGTTTGGCGTCTTCTCTCAAACAGGTTCTGGCGATTTAAACAGCACAGCTGCTAAACAACAAATGAACCATCTACTCCATCTAAATGATGCCGATTTCCCATTGGTCCAAAAGTTATTGAATGTGCCTATGTACCAACGCATGTACTTGGCTCATTACAAAACCATTTTACAAGAAAATTTTGCGAATGATGAGTATTATTCTGAAGCATTGTTAATGCAAAACACCATAGATGCTGCCGTACAAGCCGACCCCAACAAACTATTCACTTATGCCAATTTTCAAGACAACTTGACCAACGACATAAGCCAAGGTGGTGGCGGACCAATGGGTGGACGTTCAACACCTGGTTTAACCAATTTAATGACTGCTAGAAGTGCTTATTTATTAGGATTGAGCGATTTCACACAGACACAACCAAGCATTACAAACATTTCTTTTTCCAATTCCGCACCCGTTTTAAACGAAACCATCACCATCACGGCAAACATAGCAGATGGCAACAAGGTGTATTTAGGATATAGAAACGAAACCATAGCTCCATTTACAAGAGTAGAAATGTTTGATGATGGAGCTCACAACGATGGTGCCGCCAACGACAATGTTTTCGGTACGGATATAACAATCATCAAATCCAACACACAGTATTACATCTACGCAGAAAACGACAATGCAGGAATGTTTTCACCACAACGAGCTCAATACGAATTTTACGAATTGACTGCTGCAAGCGCACCAGCTGGCGATGTGGTTATCAACGAATTCATGGCCTCAAACGATGTTACAGCTTCTGATCAAGATGGTGAATTTGACGACTGGATAGAGTTGTACAACAACACCAATACGAGCATAGATTTATCTGGTTATTCGCTTTCTGATGATGGCACCGACCTTACCCAGTGGTCGTTTCCTGCAGGAACTAGCATAGAAGCCAATGGCTATTTAATAGTTTGGGCTGATGGCGATGATGAGCAAGAAGGGCTACACGCTTCGTTCAAACTATCGGCTTCGGGTGAAACCATCTACTTGGTAAATACCACAGGGGAAATTGAAGATGAAATAACTTACGAAGAACAAACGACCGATATTTCATATGGAAGATTTCCTAACGGAACAGGCAACTTTGAAATTATGGCTCCATCATTCAATGCCAAAAACAACAGTACAACTGGTGTCAGCGATTTGGACAACGACCAACTTCAATTGAAAGCATCGCCCAACCCTACTAATGATAACTTCTTGTTAGAATTGGATTGGACTGGAAGCAATCAAAAAACAGTAAGCATTTACAACTTAAGTGGTAAAGTGATGTATCAAAATACAATTACAGAAAATACAACAATAAGTGTTAGTCAATGGAATACAGGAATGTACATCGTACAAGTCGACCAAGATTATTTGAGAATAGCCGTTTATTAATCAGATATACAACATACTATTTAGAAAAAGCGAGGATTAATCATTCTCGCTTTTTTTATGCGTTCAAAAATCACCCTTCCACTAATAAGGGTCAACATCTATTACCAAATATGGTTTCTTGTTGTTTGGGTTGATTCGGAAGGTTTCTAAAGCCTCTCGGATTTTCTCTTTTACCAATGCTTGATCGGCATTGCGTCCGAATTTACACATCACATCAACCAAAAATCGACCACGCACACGTTCTACGTAAGGGGCTTCTGGGCCAAACAACAAATTCCCAAAAATGGGTTTTAGCTCTACCGCTAAATTTTTAGCCGCTTCCCAAACCACCAATTTGTCTTTATGCTTGAGTGAAAAACGAATCAATCTATAAAACGGAGGGTATTTAAAAGTTTCTCTTTCTGCTAATTCGTTGCTCAAAAAACCTTCAAAATCTTGATTGATAATTTGTTGAATGATCAACAATTCTGGATTGTACGTTTGCAAAAACACTTCTCCTTTGGCTTCACTTCTACCCGCTCTACCTGCAACTTGCGTAATAAGTTGATAGGTTCTTTCCGTTGCTCTAAAATCGGGAAATGCCAATAAATGTTCCATACTGACAACCCCTACAAAAGATACTTTAGCAAAATCGAGTCCTTTGCTCAACATTTGCGTTCCGACCAAAATATCGCCTTTCCCACTTTCAAAAGCGGTAAGAATATCATCCAAACTTTTTTTACCCGAAGCCGTTTCAAAATCCAATCTATCGACTCTGTTTTCAGGAAAAAGAAGTTTCAAGTCTTCTTGAATTCGCTCCGTTCCTAAACCTTTAAACGCTACGGATGAACTATTGCAAGCAGGGCACGATGTAAACACACTTTCGTGATGACCACAATAATGACACTTCAACTGATTGATGTACCGGTGATACGTTAATGGCACATCGCAATTGACACAAAAAGGAATGTGACCACAGGTTTCGCATAGTACTTGAGGCACATAACCTCTTCTATTTTGAAATACAATGGCTTGCTCGTTTCTTTCCAATCGCTCGGCAATGGCATCATGAAATACTTCCGAAATAAATCCTTCTCCCTTTCGTATGCTTCCTTCCTTATTCAGGTTGATGGTTTTAATTTCTGGTAAAACAGCGTTACCAAAACGTTCACTAAGTTCTACAAGCGCATATTTATCTTTCCTTACATTGAATATGCTTTCAACACTTGGCGTAGCAGATGCCAGTACTACTTGGCACTTATGCAAACTTCCCATTACTACGGCTGTATCTCTAGCTTGATAACGTGGTGCTGGCTCTTGCTGTTTGTAACTGCTTTCATGTTCTTCGTCAACAATGATAATCCCCAGTTTTTTAAATGGTAAAAACACCGATGAACGTACACCAATCAACACAAACGGTTCTTTTCCTTCTCTAACGCGTGACCATACTTCTACCCTTTCGTTGGCATTTACTTTAGAGTGATAACACAACAATTTTGTTCCAAAAAAGGCGTACAAACGTTTAATAAGCTGGGTACTCAGTGCTATTTCCGGAACCAAGAACAAGGCACTTTGTCCTTTTTCTAATACTGTTTGAATGAGTTTAACGTAAATCTCTGTTTTACCCGATCCGGTAACTCCATGCAGCAAACACACCGGATGTTTTGGGAATGCTCTAAAAATAGCATCATGAGCATCTTGCTGCGCACCAGATAATTCTGGCATAGGTTTTTGCTTTATCGCACTTGGCACCAGCCTATCTACAATCTCATCGGTCTGAAATAAAATGCCTTTTTCCAGCAATGGTTTTAGCGAAGCCGTTGTTGCATCAGCATCTTCTAAAACCTTTTTTTGAATAACGGGGATACAATCTGGATAATCAGTATGCTTTAAATACCCTAAAACGATAGCCAATTGTTTGGGCGCTCGTTGCAATTCGTTCAAAACTTCGTTCAATTCATCTTCATCTAAATAATGAGGATGGAGAAAAAGATGCTTGGCTGTTTTGGGCTTATAACCTTGGCTCCAGGTATCTTCTATTTCTATATAATTTTTCTCAAGCCACTTTTTTATGTGTTTGTACACCGATGGCAAAGAGCCCAACTTAACCAATTCGCTAAGCGTACAAATTTGCTTATCACGAATGTATTCTAGCACTAAACGCTGCTTTTCGGGCAACGCAAAAAGTATTTCTTCCGTTATATTTTTTGCTTGAATGATGGAGTCGGTGTTCACCTTTAGTGCACCAGGTGTGGCAGCATTGTACACATCGCCCAATGAGCACATGTAATATTGACTCATCCAATACCAAAGTTGAACTTGCTTGCTAATGAACATAGGTTCATCATCAATAATGCCTTCAATAAACTTAGCATTGTAACCCGTAGGTGGTGTTTCATGAACCTTTACAACAAGTGCTGCATAGTGTTTGTTTTTTCCAAAATGAACCAACACACGCTGCAAAGTTTTGATGTTTGCATGCCATTGATCGGGCACCGCATACGTGTAAGTAAACGCTAAAGGAATAGGAACTATGACGTCGACAAAAAGCATTTACTAAATATTGGGTTTAATTTGCAGTTGGATATAGCTAATATGAGCAACAATACTAAAAAAGAGTGGTTTGAAACATGGTTCAACTCCAAATATTACCATATTTTATATCAACACCGCAACGATCATGAGGCTGCCGAATTCATAGATGCCTTAGTTCGTCATTTAGCCGTTCCTGCTAACAGTACTGTTATTGATTTAGCGTGTGGAAAAGGCCGCCATAGTATTGAGCTTAATAACCACCATTTGAATGTTGTAGGACTAGATCTATCTGAAAACAGCATTGAACACGCCAAAGCTTTCGAAAGCGACACTTTGCACTTTGCAGTACACGATATGCGCGAACTCTATAAAGAAGATTTTGCGCATCATATATTCAATCTTTTCACCTCGTTTGGTTATTTCGATAATGAAAATGACAATTTAAAAACACTTGCAAACGCTCATAGATTGCTTAAAGCAGAAGGTGTTTTAGTTATCGATTATCTCAACCCCGATTCTATTGTCTCGTCGTTCCCTATTGAGGAAGAAAAAACCATCAAAGGCATCGATTTTAAAATCAGAAAACATTGCGATGGTCAATTTATTTACAAAGACATTGCTTTTGATTCCGAAGGAAAATCACATAGCTATCAAGAAAAAGTTCAGCAAATTTCGTCTGAGTTGTTTTGTACATGGCTAGAAAAAAGTGGTTTCGAAATTGTCGAACGTTTTGGCGATTATAAACTCGGTCAATACGACGCCAAAACAAGCCCACGACAGATTATTATATCTAAAAGAAAGTAAACTATGCGCCCAATTATTTTTTCAGCCATTATTAGCGCCATCATTGGCTTATTGATGTGGTACAATATCGGTGCTTTACGCTCTGCTTTTAGCTCGTACGCACCTTGGATCAAAAAACTAGTGGTAATGTTTTACGGTTTCACTCACCTAATTCTCATCGCAGGACTGGTTTATTTGGTGTTTACTACCGATCAAAAAACGGGAAGCAGTTCGTACATGCCTTGGTTTGGGTATTTAATTCTATTGCTTGTTCCCGACTTGCTCATGAGCGTTTTCTTGCTTCTAGAAGATTTCATCAGGTTGCTTATTTGGGGATACAATAAGGTAAGTGGTCAAAACGAATTAGCCATGCCTGCTCGAAGAAAATTCATTTCACAATTGGCATTAGCCTCGGCTGCTATACCATTTACTTCCATAGCCTACGGACTTGTAAAAGGGAAGTACAATTACAAAATAAAAAAGATAGAGTTGGCATTTAAAGATCTTCCTAAAGCCTTTGATGGACTGACCATCACACAAATATCAGATTTACATACTGGGAGTTTCGACAACAAAACCCAAGTAGAACATGGAGTAGAATTAATCAACAGTTTAAAAAGTGACATGATCCTTTTTACTGGTGATTTGGTTAACAACAAAGCTTCAGAAGCAGAACCATGGATCGATGTATTTGGCAAGTGTTCAGCCCCTATGGGTAAGTTTTCTGTACTCGGAAATCACGATTATGGCGATTACATTCCTTGGGATAGCCCCGAAGAAAAAAACAACAATCTAAGCCGGTTAAAATCCATTCACGGTGAAATGGGCTTTAAGTTATTGTTGAACGAAAACGTCAACATTCATAAAAACGGCGAATCGATTAGTATTTGCGGTGTTGAAAATTGGGGAAAGCCACCATTTGTTCAATATGGCGATTTAGATAAAGCATTAAACAACACCCACGATTTTAGAGTATTGCTATCTCACGACCCATCACATTTTGATGAGCAAGTAAAACAGCACAACAAAAAAGTGCATTTAACTTTAGCTGGTCACACCCATGGTATGCAATTTGGTATCGACATTCCTGGCTTTAAATGGAGTCCGGTTAAATGGAAATATCCAAAATGGAGTGGACTATACACCGAATTAGAGCAACATTTGTATGTAAATCAAGGTTTCGGTTTCCTTGCTTTTCCGGGTCGTGTAGGCATGTGGCCTGAGATTACGCAAATAACTTTGAAGATGGCTTAACATTAGTTTAATAATTCCTCCAAAATTTAACGTGTTGAGCTGTTCAAATGGTTAATTTTGCAGAATGAACGAAGAAAGCAACAAAACCAACACTAGCCTAATAAAATCCGCAAGGAAAGGCTTATTTGTTGCGAATAAAGCGCTCAGTTTCACCAATAAATTGGCTGGTGGAGAAGTACAACGTTACTTTAACGAGGCCTTTTGCTTATTGAATGGTTTTACAGAGAATGAAAACAATTATTTGTTCAATTTGCAAAACCGAAAAAATTACAGAAAAAACTACCCTTTTTCTTTTATCGCCAAAAATTTCGACGATTACGCTGAAGCTAAAAAACTCTTTACCAAGGTTATAGAATTAAAACCTGATCATTACTTGGCTTATGATTTTAGAGGTATTGCTCGAGTAAAAATGGGTGATATTTCGGGTGGAATCCTTGATTTTGGTTTATCCTCTATCTACAACAGCAAATACCAGTACGCGTTTTTGAATTGTGGAAATGCTTACGATGACAAAGGTGATTTTAGAAAGGCTATTGAAAATTACGATGCCGCCATTGCTTTGGATAAAGAATTTGCGCAAGCTTATAACGCAAGAGGCAACTGCCGAAGCAAAATCAAAAACCATAAAGACGCCTTACTCGATTACAATCAAGCAATTTTAATTGATCCTGAATACGCCGTTGCATACTACAATAGAGGCATTACTTATAAGCATTTAAAAAATTTAGAAGCATCGATGGAAGATTACAATAAAGCCATCGATTTGAACCCTAATTTTGCACATGCTTTTAATGGCCGAGGTAATGTAAAAACCATATTGGGTGACTCAAGTGCTGCGGGCAAAGATTTTGAATCGGCAGCCAAAAACGACAAAAATTTCGCGTCGTATTACAAAACACTAGGTACTAAATACTAGTAAAACTTTCCTTAAGCATGCAAGTAGAATTAATCTACAACAACATTAGTGACTTCATCTGCAAGGAACTTTATACAGCAAAAGAATCCATCGTATTGTGCACCCCGCTTTTCGATAATATTGAGATATTGAAAGCTCTCATTGTACGGAAAAAGAATCAGTGCGATGTAAAGATCATAGTAGCTGATAGACCTGAAAACGCAAAGTTTTTTAACGATGTAGAAAAACTCATTCACGGTAAACCACAGATTTGCAAAGTACCCCATTCTGAGGCTTGGATACTAGAGGATTCGTTTTGTATAGTAGACGATAAAACTGTTATTACCGGTTCTTTTTCATGTTATAAAAAATACAGCGATAGCGACGATTACATGATTGCCAATTACGACAACCCTGCTTTCAACGCTCCTTTCAGACAACATGCTGAACAATTGATGCTATTAGAGCATCAGCACGAAACTCTTAGCGAAAATACACCTGAAGCAGAAACAACGGGTGTACAACAATGGCAAAACAATCGCCTTGGAGCTTTAAAATTGCAATTGTCTAATTACGAAAACCAACACCGTGCTTTTGACATCGAAAAGATGGAACTCAATAAAGTATTGGTTGACTTCAATCACCAACATACCATGGAGTTGGGAGATTTGATAATGGATATTCTTGAGTTAAAAACTGAATTGCTTAAAGACGACGAAGCACTTAAAGAAGCACAAGAAGATAAAGACGCTTACGAAGAAAACTACAATGCAGAACAAAACAAGGACATCATGGATTTAGATCATGACGATAGAAAAGCCTTGAAAAAAATGTTCAGAGAAGCAACTATTCTTTGCCACCCAGATAAATTCAGCAATGCTTCTAAAGAAGTTCAAGAGCAGGCTGAAGAAATTTTTAAAGCCCTAAACGATGCCAATGCGATGAACGACATCGATACCGTAAAGGAATTGTTGAAGCGTTTAAAAGTTGGCTTTTTATCTATGGACAACATAGCTGTTAAAGATTCAGTTGAGTTTTATCAAGGAAAAATCAACATGTTCCGCGATAAATTAAGTGCCATCATCAACGAAGTTTTTGCCATAAAGCACAGTGAAACTTATCTTACTATTACTGAAATTGATGATTGGGACAATTATTTCACCGCCATGAAAGCATCCTTGCAAGAAGAACTAGAAATACTGCAAAGAAGTTAAGGTAAATTACCCCTTCAATTTTTTACTCGCTTCCCAATACACATCCATTTCTTCGAGAGTCATTTCACCCATGGTTTTACCGTCGGCAGCAGATGCTTTTTCTAAAAATTGGAATCGCTTGATGAATTTTTTATTCGTGCGTTCTAGCGCTTCATCGGGGCTAATATCCACAAATCGAGCGTAATTGATCAGTGAAAAAAGTAAGTCACCAAATTCATTGGTGGCCTCTTCATGATCCTTCCCTTCTACGTCTTTAAACTCCTGAAGTTCTTCTTGTACTTTATCCCAAACTTGGGTTTTATCGTCCCAATCGAAACCAACACCTCTAGCTTTTTCTTGAATTCTAGAGGCCTTTACCATTGACGGCAATGAGCTTGGAACACCTTCTAAAACACTTGTTTTTCCTTCTTTTAGCTTCAATTTTTCCCAATTGGCTTTTACCTCTGCTTCATCTTTTACTTCTACATCACCATATATATGAGGATGTCTATGTATTAGTTTATCGCAAATACCATTAAGCACATCGGTAATGTCAAATAATTGGGTCTCAGAAGCTATTTTGCTATAAAAAACCATGTGCAACATGATGTCGCCAATCTCTTTTTTAAGCTCCTGCATATCGCCTTCCAAAATAGCATCAGTTAATTCATATACTTCCTCTATAGTAAGATGACGCAAGGTTTCGAGCGTTTGCTTTTTATCCCACGGACACTTTTCTCGCAGGTCATCCATGATGTTGAGTAATCGTTCGAAGGCTTGTAGGCGAAGATCCATTTTTTGCTTTTGCCCAAAAATACAATTCCATAGAAGTATTGTACCCTGTATTGCTAAATTTGACGCAATGTCTTTGAAGAGCAGCTATTTACTATCCCTTATTTTCTGTGCTTTTTTTATGCCCTTATCTGCGCAAAATTTGCATTTAGACATACAAGTTCATGGAGGTTTTCTAATTCCACATAGACCTGCATTAGTCTACTTAAGGCAAGGACATAGCTCTGGATTTAATCTTACCATTTCTAGGCAAACTAAAGGAAACAAACATTGGCAATCCATTTACAATCGACCTATAACAGGTGTAGATTTTGGTATCATAAATACAGGCAACAATACTGAATTAGGGAAAGCTTTTAGCCTCAACCGCATCATCGAATTACCCTTAGGACAAACTATCAACTCAACATTCAGACTACGATTAGGTGGTGGATTGGGTTACATCACCAAACATTTCGAGAAATACGATAATGTAAAAAATGCCGCTATTGGTTCAGCTTTCAACGTATCTATATTGTTGGCTTTATCGGCTACAAAAACATACAATCATTTAAAAATCAGTTTCGGAACACGAATTCAACACTTCTCCAATGGTTCGTTCACAAAACCCAATTTAGGCATCAATATTCCAACTGTATATTTAGGGATTGGATTTATCCATGATACCAATACTCCTGCTGATTTACCTGCTTCAATTCCTACAGTAAATATCCCGAAAATAAAACATCAATTGATAGCCGCACTTGGCACAAAAAGTATTGGAGGACAAAACAATACATTGTTCGGAGCATGGAGTTTGAGTTATGTAATTATCAAAAACATTTCGGATAAATTTTCATGGAACGGATTTGCCGACATAGGCTACAACAACAGCCATCCTGCCCTATTAGCCAAAGAAAATAGAACATCGCTAACTTTTCAAAAATTACTTCAAATAGGAGGCGGTATTGGTGTATACAATCATTATGGCAACACTTCTATATTTCTTCAAACAGGCTTCTATGCCCAAAGTCAATTCACTGATAACGAAGGAATTATTTACAATAAATTTGGTGTTGAGCAAAAAATAAATCACAAATTTAGTGCTCAAATTTCATTAAAATCTCATTTGGCTAAGGCCGATTATTTTGCCCTTACATGCGTATATACTCTCTAATTATAATAGCAATTATTGGTTGTATCAGCTGTGCAAAAGAGGACGGTGTTTGCTTTAAAAGCATAGGAAATGATTCTAATAAAACCATTCAACTTCAACACTTTAATCGCATTGAGATTTATGACAAGATTGATATTGACATCTTCAGAAGTCAAGAGAACAAGGCTATAGTTTTTTCTGGTGAAAATATCATTGATGGCATAGAGCTTGACATCAGCAACAAAACTTTAACTGTGGCTGATAACAATACCTGCCATTGGTTAAGGAGTTTAAAAAAGAAACCGCGTGTTGAACTTTATCTCGATAGCTTAGAAAGCATTCTTTTTTACGGTGCTGGTAATTTGAATGCAAAAGACACAATACCATCCAATGTAGTATACATCGAAGCTTGGGAAGGCTCTGGTGACATTAACTTTTTATCAAATGCCCAAGAAATCTATTTAAAATCGCATACAGGCGTGAGTCATTTTGAGATTAAAGGCACATGCAATAGCTTATACTTATACAACAATACCTATGCTCAATTCAAAGCAAAAGATTTGATCAGCAAACAATGCCATGTAGCGTCTATAGGCAATGGCGACATTTCAGTTTTTGCGAGCGATAAATTAAGCATCGATCAAACTGGCTACAGCATTATAGAATACAATGCATCGGTTAATGAGCTTAACATTATTGAACACCAAAATGGTGAGTTAATCCCTTATTAAATCCTAAATTTGTAACATGAAACTTATTCTAATAAGCATCGCACTTCTAGCATTGGCATTTGCCGGTATTGCCATTAAAATTTGGGCAAAAAAAGACGGGAAATTTGAAGGCACTTGTGCATCTAATTCTCCATTCTTAAATGAAGAAGGTGAGCCATGCAGTCTTTGTGGAGCAGCTCCTGAAGAAAAATGCAAAAAAGAGGATTAACCTTTTAATTAGTTAACCCTGCTTTAAAAATTGTATTGGATATCTTCCTTGCAATTATTTCCAATCGATTACAAAACCATTGGTATCACCATCGATGGTCATAATATCATAATGCACTGAATCGATCATAGTACGCTTTGCTTTATCGCTTCCCATTATCATAATAGCTGTTGCCAAACCATCGGCCATAGCGCAATTACCCGTTTTAGAAACCACGGTTGTACTAACAGTATTGTGCTCAACCGGCCTTCCCGTTTTTGGATTGATGCTGTGAGAATACTTCTTACCGTTTTTTACATAATACTTTCTGTACGAGCCCGATGTTGCAACGGCTGCATTTTCCAAGTACAATGTATCGACCAATTCTCGTTGCCCAGTTTCGATGGGTTTATCGATACCTACCGACCACAATGAACCATTTGGTTTCTTATCCCCTAATTTCATTTCTCCACCGACTTCAATTAGGTAAGATGCTATACCAAAACGCTCTAAATCTTCTGCCAAAACATCAACCGTATATCCTTGAGCAATTGAGTTGAAATCCAAACTTTGACCTTCTCCCAATTCAACAGTCAATACATCGTTTGCATATTGCCAATGTACTTTAGAAAAATCGACTAGCACATGCGCAGAATCGATATCCAATAAAGTGTCGAGTACATTTTTGCCAAACCCCCATTTTTTAACCAATGGGTATATGCTTACATCAAAAAGTGAATCGCTCAATGCATATATACTATCCGAAAGATGCAGTACTGTTTCAAAATGACGAGCTGAAATTCCTGAAAGTTTTAACTTTTTTGATTCATTCAAACGATTGATGGCTGAAGAATCTTGCCACAATGAAAATAGATCGTCCATATACTGCAGCGATTGCTTTACAGTGACCTCTACATCTTTTTGAATAACATTGCCATCTGAATAATATACTATACCGTAGGTGCTGCCTTGAGCATTTCCACCAAATGAATGTTTGTTTACTTTATCCGTAGTGCTTGCACATGAAAACAGTACAAACAAAAACAGGCCGTAACCAATGGCTCGACCTGTTTTTTTAATCATTATTTCTTTCATGAAATTATCCACCAAAGTCATCAAATCGGATGTGTTCGTCTGGAATACCAAAGTCTTCACCCATTTTTTGAACAGCGTTGTTCATCATCGGAGGTCCACAGAAATACAATTCAATATCTTCTGGAGTTTCATGATGATTTAAATAGTTTTCGATTACACAATTGTGAATGAATCCAACAAATCCGTCACCTTCCTCATCGTTGATATCTTTTTTCACTTTCCAATTGTCTTCTTCCATTGGTTCAGACAAGGCCAAGTAAAATTTGAAGTTCGGGAAATCTCTTTGAAGAGAGTTGAAATGCTCTAAGTAGAATAATTCTCTTTTAGAACGTCCACCATACCAATAGGTTACTTTTCTACCTGTTTTAAGGGTTTTGAATAAGTGGTATAAGTGCGAGCGCATTGGAGCCATTCCAGCACCACCACCAACGTAAAGCATTTCTGAATCAGATTCGTTGATGAAGAATTCACCGTAAGGTCCAGAGATAGTTACTTTATCACCTACTTTTCTAGAGAAAATATAAGATGAAGCTATACCTGGATTAACTTGCATCCAACCATTGTTTGCTCTATCCCATGGTGGAGTAGCAATACGAACGTTCAACATGATTTCTCTTCCTTCAGCAGGGTAAGAAGCCATAGAATAAGCTCTTTCAACAACTTCGTTGTTCTTCATTACCAATGGCCATAAGTTGAACTTATCCCACTCGGCTTGAAATTTGTCTGGAGTATCGTGCTCTTCTGGGTGAGCAGTAATATCCATATCAGCAAATTTGACTTCACATTTAGGAATTTCAATTTGGATGTATCCACCCGCTTTGTAGTCCATGTCTTCTGGTATTTCTACCACAAACTCTTTAATGAAAGAGGCTACGTTGTAGTTACGTACAACGGTTGCTTCCCATTTTTTAATACCGAATACTTCTTCAGGTATAGTAATGTCCATATCCTGTTTAACCTTTACTTGGCAAGACAAACGAGCTCCTTGAGCCAATTGCTTACGCGTAAAGTGAGGCACTTCTGTTGGCAAAGCTTCTCCACCTCCAGAATTCACATGACACTCGCACTGGATACAAGTTCCACCACCACCACATGCTGATGGTAAGAAGATTTTTTCGTTTCCAAGAGTAGACAACAAGCTTCCACCTGCAGGTACTTTTATTTCTTTTTCTCCATTTATTCTGATGGTAACATCACCAGAAGGAGACAACTTAGCTTTGGCAAACAATAGCAATCCTACAAGAAGAAGGATAACTATCAAGAATACCGCGATAGCTGTTATGATTACTGTCAATTCCATTTTCGTTCTTTTCTTTTGGTTGAAAAAATATTATAGTTCTATTCCCATGAAACTCATGAAAGCAATACCCATAAGTCCTGTAATGATGAAGGTAATACCTAAACCACGCAAAGGAGCTGGCACATTACTGTAACGAATCTTTTCACGGATTGCAGCAATAGCAACAATAGCCAAGAACCAACCAACTCCAGAACCTAATCCAAAACTTGTAGCTTCTATTATACTACCATACTGACGCTCTTGCATAAATAAAGCACCACCTAAAATAGAACAGTTTACAGCGATCAAAGGCAAGAAGATACCCAATGCACCATATAGTGCAGGAGCAAATTTCTCAACTATCATTTCAACCAACTGTACCATTGATGCAATTACTGCAATGAACATGATAAAGCTCAAGAAAGACAAATCTACTGTAGCGTACTCTTCACCCAACCAAGACAAAGCGCCTTCAGCTAGTACAAAGTTTTCTAATAAGTAGTTGATTGGAACTGTAATACCCAATACAAATATTACAGCTGCACCTAGACCTACTGCAGTTTTCACTGTTTTAGATACCGCTAGGTAAGAACACATACCCAAGAAGTATGCGAAAATCATGTTGTCAATGAAAATTGACTTGATAAATATATTTACGTTCTCTAACATGGCTTCTTAGTTTGCTTCTACTAATTTGGTGTTTTTGCTTCTCTGGATCCAGATATAAATACCAACAATGATCAATGCCATTGGAGGCAAAATCATGAAGTTATTGTTCATGTAACCCATGTCGTACAATCCTAATTTTTCGAAAAGTGGGTAACCCCATACTTTACCGCTTCCAAAGAATTCTCTAACGAAGGCTACAACGCAAAGGATAAGTCCATACCCTAAACCGTTACCAATACCATCTAAAATTGAAACCCCCGGTTTGTTTGCTAATGCAAATGCTTCCAAACGTCCCATGATGATACAGTTGGTAATGATAAGCCCAACGAATACTGATAGTTGTTTACTTACATCGTATACATAAGCTTTAAGTACTTGGTCAACCAAGATTACCAAAGCAGCTACTACCACCAACTGAACGATGATACGTATACGTGACGGAATGATGTTACGCATTAGAGATACTAAAAGGTTACCTAAAACCAATACCGCTAATACCGATAGAGACATCACTACAGCATTCTTCAATTGAACCGTTACGGCCAATGCAGAACATACACCTAATACCTGAACCGTAATTGGGTTCGTGTCATTCAGTGGATCTATAATTAGTCTTTTATTTTTTGCAGAAAACAAAGGCTCTTTTTCCTTCGTTACCGCTTGATCTTGTGTTGAAACTTCGCTCATGGTGAATTCGAATTAGCTTTGTGTTTTGAAATATTTAGCGTAAACCTCTAATGTATTTTGTAACATATTTGCTACACCTACTGATGTTATAGTACCACCTGTAATGGCATCTACTCCGTGTTCGTTTCCTGCTGGAGCGCCACCTTTCATTACATCTACAGATACATACTTACCGTCCTTAAAGATTTTCTTTCCTGCAAATTGCTTTTCAAAAAAGTCTTCTTTGATGTCGGCTCCTAAACCAGGAGTTTCTGTTTTGTGATCGAAAGTTGCACCGTAGATGGTATTGTAATCAGATTCTAAAGCAACAAAGCCCCAGATTGGTCCCCAAAGACCTTTACCTACCATAGGAATTACGTAGAATGTTTCACCATCTTTTTCACATACATAGTATGGGTAAACACGGTCTTCGATATTTTTCACAGACTTAAATTGCTTCTTAACATCGATATTGAAACCATCTTGTTTGTCGGTAACAACTATTTCGCCTGTATTTGTAGATACAACTTGACCGTCGTAAGAAATTACGATGCGCTCTTTAACATATTGTTGGAATAATTTTGGCGCTTCTGATCGAGGCGTTTCAATTTGGATTGCTCCCAAAATGTTTTGCATTTTTTCTTGCTTAACATTTTCTTGTTGCGGAGCCTTTAATGCCAAGGCTGCTGTAGCCAAAAGAGCACCAACCACAATTACCATGACTACTGCGAAGCCAAAGGTAAATCCGTTACTGTTTTTATTAATTGCCATTGTTCTTAATAATTTAAAGGATTAAGCTTTAGCCACTTTTACACGAGCAGCACGCTTTTTAATGTTTGCTTGAATAACGTAATGGTCAATTAATGGAGCCATAACGTTCATAAATAAGATTGCCAAGAATACACCTTCTGGGTAGGCTGGGTTGAATACACGAATCATGATAGACAAAATACCAATCAAGAAACCGTAAATCCACTTACCAGTGTTGGTTTGTGCAGCTGTTACTGGGTCAGTAGCCATAAACACCAAACCAAAAGCAAAACCACCTAAACAAAGGTGATACAATGGTGACAATTGCATCAAAGTATTATCAGCAGGTGCAACAGCATTGAAAATCATTCCCATTGCCAAAGCTCCTAGCAATCCTGACAACATAATTCTCCATGAAGCTATACCAGTGAACAACAATAAAGCTGCTCCAATTAGAATTGCCAAAACAGATGTTTCACCAATACTACCAGGAATCATACCGAAGAATGCATCCATCAAGCTATACTTTGCTTCAAAACTTTCTAAAGGAACTTTAGAGGCTGCATCACCTAGAGCTGTTGCTCCAGAAAAACCGTCAATAACACCTGCAGGAGCACCTTCTGCACCACGAGGCACATTGATCCAAACATCATCTCCAGACATTTTTGTTGGGTATGCAAAGAATAAGAATGCACGAGCAGTAAGTGCTACGTTAAGGATATTCATCCCTGTACCACCAAATACTTCTTTACCAATAACTACAGCGAAAGCCGTTGCTACAGCTACCATCCAAAGTGGCACATCAATAGGAACAATCAAAGGAATTAACATTCCTGAAACCAAGAAACCTTCTTGGATAGCATGTCCTTTTACGATACAGAATATAAATTCTACACCCAATCCAACTCCATAAGAGATTACCAACAGTGGTAACACTCTAATAAAACCGAAGAAAAACTTAGCCATCAAGTCAGCAGACTCTCCAGTTGCTAAGAAGTGTTGATGACCAACGTTCCACATACCAAATAACAAACATGGTATAAGAGCGATGATTACCATCATCATGGTACGTTTCAAATCGATAGCATCACGAATGTGAGCACCTTTTTTGGTAACGTGACCAGGTGTGAATAAAAATGTATCTAAAGAATCAAATACCGGCCAGTATTTGTGCAGTTTTCCACCTTCCTCAAAGTTAGGCTTAAACTTATTAATCATGTTTTCTAACGCTTTCATGTAAATCTGCTTTGAGAAATTAACCTAGTTCTGCTCTTAATGATTTTAGACCATCGGCCAAAATTACCTGAGCATCAATTTTTGATGTACAAACGAAATCACACAAAGCGAAATCTTCTGGCAACACTTCGTAAATACCCAACGCCTCTTGCGCTTCAATATCGTTAGCCATGATGGCTTTCAATAAATGAACAGGGTAAATATTGAATGGGAATACTTTCTCGTATTGGCCACTAACAACAAAAGAACGGTGTTCGCCATTTACGTTTGTGTCAATGTTGTATTGCTTGTTTCTTCCTAACAACCAAGTTGGGTAAGCTCTAGATGCACTAAAACGCTTAAAGCCTAGTGATAACCAACCTTCTGTAGCTACGAACTTAGGACTGTGCCCTTCTTCTAATGCAACAACTTGACTATCAAAATACCCAAGATTACCTTCTTTGGTTACTTGAGTTCCTGTTAAAGGACTTCCTGACACCAAACGGTATTCTTTATCATCGTGTACGTTACCGCTAACGATATCGTTAATCGGTGCGCCAATAATGGTTTTAATGTATTTTGGAGCTTTAACTCCTGGTCCAGCAACAGCAACATTTCTTGATGCATCAAATTTACCTTCAGTAAATACACCACCAACAATTGCTAAATCGTAGGCACTCATTGTCCATACTGTTTCGCCTTTGTTGATTGGCTTTGTTGCATGAATTTGTACACCAACATTTCCTACAGGGTGTTGTCCTTGGAAACTATTGAATTCTACGTGTTCAAGACCTCTCGATTTTTCGAAGATAGCACCGTGACCTGCTTTAGAAGACACACCAACATAAACTGTACCTTCAGTTAATTTGGCTAATGCTTCAAGTGCCGTTTTCACTAACTCTTCTTTTCCATGCAATGCAAAATCGAAATCTGCAGCTAATGGGTTAGAATCGAAACCAGTTACGAAAATATCGCGTGGCGCTACATCTGCGTTAACCGTTCCACCAAATGGACGTTCAACGAAGAATGCCAAAGCTCCAGATTCGCTTAACCTAGTCAATATCTCTTCTCGAGACATTTTACTTGGGGTTGCAGAACCAAAGTCTTTGTAACGTATTTCTTTGTCGGCTAAAATTTTAACCTCCAAAATTTTACGTTTTTCACCGCGGATGATTTCTGTAATCTCACCACTTACGGGTGAAGCTACTCCTGTTGTGGGCTTGTCTTTATCTACGAATACTAAATCACCAGCCAGTACTTCATCGCCTACCTTCACCTGCATTTTAGGTGTTAGGTAAGTGAAATCAGATGGTTTGATGCTTACGTAATTCGGGCTACCTATTTGCGAATAAATCTTTTCAGACTCTCCTACTAGGTTGATATTCAAGCCTTTTTTGATTTTTATTACTCCTGACATTATGTGCTATCGAGCGTTTAAGGACGACAAAATTATAAATTTGTTTCTTTTAACACTCAAGGCAGTATTATTAGTTGCAAATTAGACCCAAGAAGTTTTGAACACTATTAAATTCCTGAACACACTTTTCGTCGTACTAGGCTGCCTTGTTGGCACATCAAATCTATTATTAGGTCAATATTCTAGTGCCTTTATTTGTAGTGATTCTAAAGTACGAAGCATAGAATTACGAACCAACCAACAATCGGCAAATCCGATCATGAATTTGGCTGGTCAAACAGAATTTTTGGAATTGCACTTCGATATATTGGAAAGCAACCCGCGAGATTTGACTTACACATTGGTGCTTTGCAATCAAGATTGGAGCATCAACCAAAATTTAAACCCCTCACAATATTTAAGTGGATTTACGATTTCGAATAACATCGATTACGATTTCTCTATCAACACTAAGGTTAACTACATCCACTACTTTATCCGTTTTCCTGAAGAATCTGTTTACCCTACTCTATCGGGCAATTATTTATTGCAAGTAAAAGAAAACGACACCTTATTATTTCAGTATCCTTTATTGGTAACTGAACAAAGCATTCCTATTTCAGGTTCTTTAGGGCTAACTAATGCTTTAGACAATAGGCAAACCGATCATCAGATTCAATTCACCGTTAATTTAGGAAACGACTTCCCTCCAACTGCTTCTCAAGAAATATCTGCTACTATTTTTCAAAATTTCTCGAAATACGACGTGGTAGAAAATTTAAAACCCGACAATTTCAATAACACACAATTAAACTTTGGGTTTTATGGCAACAACAGCCTACCAGCCCTTAATGAATATCGTGCTTTTGACAATGTAGATTTATACAACAGAAGCATTCGTATTTACCAACAAAACACCAACGCCGACACCGTTCGCATTACATTATATCTAGACAAACCTTTAGTTCGAAACAGTTATCTTACGTTACGCGATTTGAATGGCGACTTTGTTATAGGCAACCGTCAGGGCATTTCTCCTGATACTGATGCTGATTATTGCTACGTTCGATTTACTTACGACAGTCCGTTTTTAGCTGGTCAAGCCTTGGTACTAAATGGAAAAGCATTTGATTTCCAAAACTATTCCTTACAATATTTGCCTAGTGAGGGTTTGTATTATAGAGATGTTCTCCTAAAACAAGGGTTTTATAATTACCGTTACACATCTATTACTTCGAGCGGAAGCAATACCCAAAAGCACGAAGGAAGTTATTTACAAACAGAAAACGAATACAACATCGTAATCTATAGAAGAGCATTTGGCCGACAATACGATCAAATCCTCGGAATTATTAATTTAAATAGCGCAAATAAATTTTGATTCCTCATACATTTTCCTAATTTGCATACTACGCCTTGGAACATGATTACGAGCATTTCAAACGATATTGAAATTCAGGTAGAGTGTACTTATCTCGAGAAGCACTCGCGTCCTAGCCGCAACTTCCATTTTTTTGGATACAAGATTCATATTGTCAATCGCAACAAGTTTCCCGTCAGATTATTGAGCCGTTTTTGGAGCATTACCGATGCTGGATTCGAATACCGCGAAGTAGACGGACCAGGAGTAGTTGGTCAACAACCCATCCTTCAACCTTTCGAATCGTTTACCTACACTAGCGGTTGTGATTTCAAAGGCTTCATAGGAAAGATGGAAGGACACTATATTTTCCGCAACTTAGATACTCAAGAAAGCTTCAATGCGAAAATTCCTGAGTTTATTTGCCAAGCAAATTATACACTTAATTAAACATATAATATGAGCAACGCTTATTTCGTACCGCCTACAGCGACCAACGAACCTATTTACAGTTACGCACCTGGAACTCCAGAGCGTGAAGAATTAAAAAGAACCATTACAGAATTAAAATCGGAAGTAAAAAACTTACCGATGTACATCAATGGCAAAGCTGTAGAAACCAACGACGTTAGAGAAGCTACTTGTCCTTACGACCACAAACATGTAATTGGCAAATACCACTACGGAGACAAAAGCCATGTTACAGCAGCAATTGACGCTGCCCTTGAGGCAAGAAAAAAATGGAGTCAAATGCCATGGGAACACCGTGCAAGCATCTTTTTAAGAGCGGCTGATTTGATTTCAAACAAATACCGTTACAAAATCAACGCTGGTACGATGCTTACGCAAAGTAAAAATGCTTTCCAGTCTGAGATCGATGCGGTTTGTGAATTTGCAGATTTCATTCGCTTCAATGTTCAGTTTATGACTCAGATTTATGCTGAGCAACCTGAATCGTCTGAAGGAATGTGGAACAGATTAGAGTACCGTCCGTTAGAAGGATTTGTATTTGCTATCACTCCATTCAACTTTACTGCAATTGCTGGTAATTTACCATTAGCTCCAGTACTTATGGGTAACGTTTGTGTATGGAAAGCAGCTGATTCTCAATTATATTCTGCAAATCAAGTTATGGAGCTTTTCATGGAAGCTGGAGTACCTGCAGGTGTAATAAACCTTATTCATGTTGATGGACCAGTTGCTGGTGATGTTGTATTCAATCACCCAGATTTTTCTGGATTGCACTTTACAGGATCTACAGGTGTTTTCAAGCACCTTTGGAAAACCATTGGTACCAATATTGACAAATACAAAACCTACCCACGAATTGTAGGGGAAACTGGTGGTAAAGACTTTATTGTTGCGCACAAATCAGCTAAGCCAAAAGCCGTTGCAACAGCTATGAGCCGTGGAGCTTTCGAATTCCAAGGTCAAAAATGTTCTGCTGCAAGTAGAGCTTATGTTTCTGCTAGTATTTGGCCAGAAGTAAAAGAAGAATTACTAAAACAAGTATCAAGCTTTAAAGTAGGTACTCCTGAAGACTTCAGCAATTTTGTAAACGCTGTTATCGATCGCCCTGCATTCAATAAAATCAAAGCATTTATTGATGAGGTAAAAAAGACTGACGCAGAAATATTGATTGGTGGAAATTGTGATGATAGTGTTGGTTATTTCATTGAGCCAACCGTTATTCTAACCAAAGACCCTAAATACCGTACCATGTGCGAAGAAATCTTCGGCCCTGTACTTACAGTATTTGTTTTTGAAGACGACGCTTACGAAGAAACTTTAGAGTTGGTAGATAGCACATCTGACTATGCTCTTACAGGCTGTATACTTGCTGAAGATAGATACGTAATTGTTGATAGCATGAAAAAACTTGAAAACGCTGCAGGTAACTTCTACATCAACGACAAACCAACTGGAGCAGTAGTAGGACAACAGCCTTTTGGTGGAGCTAGAGGTAGTGGCACCAATGACAAAGCTGGATCTTACCTTAACTTACTACGTTGGGTTTCTCCAAGAACTATCAAAGAAACATTGGTTTCTCCAGAGCATTACGCTTACCCATTTATGGGATAATGAAAACAACATAATGTCTAAAAAGGGAGGCTCAATAGCTTCCCTTTTTTTATGCCTTAATCTTCTATAACAAAATTGATTTCAACAACAGCTCCACCATCATTGTATCTTTTGGTTTCGCCAGACAATTGGCTAATGAGCAAATCAACAATCTGCTTACCAAAACCTTGTTCATCTCCTTGTTTTTCTATGGTAGATTCGGGAAATCCTTTACCTGAATCGCGGTAAATAAACAAACCTTCATTGTCGCCAGATTGCGAAAGTGAAATAGTTATTTCACCGTCTCTTTCGGTCGTAAATCCATATTTAAATGTATTAGCAAACAGCTCGTTCAGAACAATCCCCAATTGAATTACCTTATCAAAAGGCAAGGTGAAACTTTGAACATCAACATTCAACTTAAACTGCCCTTGGTTTTGCGGGGAAAAAACACGGAATATTTGAAAAGCCACATCATCAAAAAACTCTTTCGCATTGATGGATTTATAATTTGTACCTGATGGTTTGTACAGTTTTTCATGTATTTCAGAAATGCTCCGAATGCGTTGTTCTAACTTATCCAATAAATCTTCCGGATTTAACGATTCATCTAATTTCCGTTCTATTCTAATGATGGAAACTATCATTTGCATGTTGTTTTTCACCCTATGATGAATTTCACGCAACAAGATGGTTTTCTCCTTGTTTTTATCTTCCAACAAAGCATTCGATTTCTTCAGCTGATAGTTGGCATTGCTTAATTCATTGGTCGCAATATCAATTTTGTTTTGAAGTATCGCTAAGTATTTTTCTTTCTCCTTCTTTTTTACATAAAAATACATCCCTATTAGGGTAATTACAGTCAAAAGACTCAAACCCAAACGCATCAAAACTTTACCCTGGTTCAATGATTTCTGATTGGCTTTTAATTTAATTTCTAATTCATCCAGCTCTTTTCTTTTTTTAGCAATATCAAACATGGCAAAGCCCCTCTGAAACTGCTTATCTATTTCCTCTTTATGCAAACTGTCTTGCAGCGCATTAAGAATTTTCAGTGTTTCGTAAGCCTTTTTATTTTCATTTAATTGAGTGTATGTTTTATGCAAATGCCCCAATAGATGGGTTTTATTCATACCATTTAAGCCTTCTTTTTCTATTAGCTCAACTACTTCATTCAGTTCGCTCAAAGCCTCTTGTGGTTTGTTTAATTTTCTCAACAAATGAGAATACTCTAGTTTGTAAGTAATGAAGTTTTTAGGCACATTTAGCACCTCAGTGAAATTGGATACATGCTGAAAAATACCAGCAGCTTCGTCGTAGTCACCTAAATTGGTTGCACATTCTGCCGCACCCAACATGGCCCTAAAATACCTTGCTCTTGAATGCTCTTCAACATACTTAGCCGATAACATGTAGTGACTAAACCCCTCTTTATAATCGCCTTGATAATAGTAAGCATACCCCAAGTTGTTGTAGGCTGTTGAAATACGAACGCTGTCTTTCTTGCTAGATTTTTTTTCCAATCGAATGGCTAAACCATCTTTAAGATAATCAAAGGCATATCCAGGTTTTCCCATTTGAACCAAAAGCCCACCCAAACTCATGGCTGCCGAACTCATTAAATCTTTATCGCCTATAGCTCTAGATCTTATATAAACACCATTGTAATAATTAGCCGCTTCAGAAATAGCGTTTATGGCATCGTAATACCAAGCTTTAGTCAAGTTCAACTTTAACATTTGAATATCGTTGGCCATGTCCACCAGTTCCTCAGCTCTAATAATGTCTGACAATGCTGAGTCTGCTTTAAAATAGGTGCTATATAAGTCCCCACGGATGAGCAAAGCATCTTGCATCCCAATCGAATCTTCGTTTTCTTCAGCCTCTTTGATGGCTTTATTGACCAATATCAAAGCCGAATCACTACCTTGGTTGAGATGATGCAAAACTTGTGCGCGATAGTCTGGCCAACTCTTCACCACAATTTGGGCAGTAAGTTGAGTTGCGAACAACATGCATGATAATAATGAGACAATAAGTACTGAGCTAACACGCATGATTTGAAAAGTTTGTTCTACAAAAATGTTTAAAAAATAATAAGTCTGTATTTTTACCAAAGAAATGATCAGCCGATTAAAAGCATATTTTGAAAAAGCCCCACAATGGCTTAAAAACAAATACAGTATAACGCTGATAATTGCTTTCATTTACCTTCTTTTTTTTGAAACCAAACCCTTATACTCTGTCATAAATTGGCGCATAGACCTCATTCAACTTAAAAAAGAACAACAGTTCTACAAGAATGAGATAGAAAGAGTAGAAGAAGAATTAAACGACCTTAAAGGCAATCCTGAATCGTTGGAAAAATTTGCCCGTGAAAAATATTTCATGAAAAAACCCAACGAAGAAATCTTCTTGATTGTAGAAGAATAATTTATATGACTTCATATTCCACAAAAGACTACAGTGCTTGGAAAGACCAAATCACTAAAGAATTAAGAGGCACTAAAAGTTTCGAAGAATTTTTGAATCTTGATTTTTTAGGTCAAAAATTACAGCGTTACTACACTTTAGAAGAACATGCTTCTTTAGGAGATTTTCCAAAGAAATTATCTGTAACAGCTCAAAACGCTAAAGCCGACATTTTCACAAATTATCTATGGCTAACACCAAAAACTGAAGCTATAAAACACTTTAGCGATGGAAGCTACAATGGTCTTTACATAGAAAAGGCATCCGATATTTCCAATTTAGACAGCAACATCGATTTGGGTTTCGTAAAAACCATGGTCGCTTCTGGTGCATTGACAAATGTTGACCAAGATAAAATGAGCCCTAAAGGCGATTATCCTTTAACCTTAGTGTCTAATTATACGCACAACACAGAAACAACTTTTTCTGAGTGCGGAATTTTTGAGGGATACGAAGCTTCTGTTAAAGGAGCCTACATCGACACGGAGTTAGCACTTGCCATTCAGCATGGTATTGAAGCTGTAAGAAAAGGCTGCAAGAAAATAAATATAGTGCTTGGGTTTGGTCCTGATGATTGGTTTCATTTAAACATCAAACTACGTGTTTTGCCTTACCTCTGGCAATCGGCTTTGGCCGAGCACAATTTAAGTTGTGACACCTTCTCATTTACCCTTAAAGCCATTCCTTCAGCATTTCCTAAACAAGATGAATACAATCATCTATTAAGACAATGCATGGTTGCTTTTGCAGCTATTAGCCACGGTGCTGACGGTGTTGTTTTCTCTCCATACACTGATTCGCATTTGGGTGAGCATGCCACTGGGCGTGTTGCCACAATTATAGCTAATGAGTGCTTTGTAAACATCAAAGAAGATCATTATGAAGGAAACTATCTTCTCGATTTTGGATCTAAAATATTAGCCGATGCCGTTTGGAATAAACTATTGGCATTAGGCAATAACGATGCCTTATTGACACAAAACTGGATAGAAAACGACAAATCTAAATGGCTTTCTGATGACAGAAAATTCATTGGTTTGAATGCCTATTTAGCTGAAGACAACACTAACATCACACCTTCTTTTAATTCAGAAGGGCAAAAAACTTTTTCATAATGCCGCACGGTAATTTCAATATTCAAGAGTTAGAAAATAGTCCTAGTCACGAACACCAAGAGTATCATTCTGGAATTGCTCCATTTTTGCGTGGACCTTACGGAAGCATGTATTCTTCAAGACCGTGGACCATTAGACAATATGCAGGTTTCAGCACGGCAAAAGAAAGCAATGAGTTTTATAAAAAGAACTTAAAAGCAGGTCAGAAAGGACTTTCTGTTGCCTTTGATTTAGCGACCCACCGAGGGTATGATTCCGATCACGATCGTGTGACTGGAGATGTTGGTAAAGCTGGCGTAGCGATTGATTCTGTATTGGACATGAAACAATTATTCGATGAGATTCCATTGGATAAAATGAGTGTTTCTATGACCATGAATGGAGCCGTAATACCTGTAATGGCATTTTTCATTGTTGCTGCCGAAGAACAAGGTGTTGATAAATCGCTTTTAAGTGGTACCATTCAAAACGATATTTTGAAGGAATTTATGGTGCGAAATACTTACATCTATCCACCACAACCTTCTATTAAGATAATTGCAGACATTTTTGAGTACACCTCTAAATTCATGCCCAAATTCAATTCAATTTCTATCTCTGGTTACCACATGCAAGAAGCAGGTGCTCCAGCCGATATTGAAATGGCTTACACATTAGCCGATGGACTTGAATACATCCGTACTGGTATCAAAGCTGGATTGGACATAGATGCTTTTGCTCCTCGCCTATCGTTTTTTTGGGGCATAGGCATGAACACTTTCTCTGAAGTAGCCAAACTAAGAGCTGCACGATTACTATGGGCTGAAATTGTTGAGAAATTCAATCCAAAAAGCACAAAATCACTAGCGCTAAGAACGCACTGCCAAACTTCAGGTTGGAGTCTTACTGAACAAGACCCATTAAACAATGTAACCCGAACTTGCATAGAAGCTTTTGCGGCTGCAATGGGTGGAACCCAAAGTTTACACACCAATGCTTTTGATGAAGCCATAGCATTGCCAACCGATTTTTCAGCAAGAATAGCTCGTAACACTCAATTGTTTTTACAAGAAGAAGTGAAAATTGGTCAATTTATTGATCCTTTAGCAGGTTCTAAAACTGTTGAAGACAAAACGGCTGAACTGCTAAAAAAAGGGCGAGAACATTTAGAAGAAATTGAAAAACTAGGCGGCATGGCAAAGGCCATAGAATCTGGTATTCCAAAACTTAGAATTGAAGAAGCAGCGGCACAAAAACAAGCTAGAATAGACAATGGCACGGAAAAAATAGTAGGCATCAACCATCTACCATTAGAAAAAGAATTTTTTGAATTTGATATCCTAGAAGTAGACAATACTAAAGTACGTACAGCCCAAGTTGAACAACTTAAAGCGCTAAAGCAAAATCGCGATACTGATAAAGTAACTGCTGCAATTAATGCTATTGAAGAATGTGCAAAAACAGGTCAAGGCAATTTATTGGAATTGGCAGTAGAAGCAGCAAGACATAGAGCCACTTTAGGTGAAATATCGTTTGCAATGGAAAAATATTTCGGTAGATTCCAAGCAAAAAACCAAACCATCAGCGGAGTGTACAAAGCAGAAAGTTCTAAGGACAGTGATTTCCAAAACGCACTATTATTGGCCGATAAATTCGCGGAATTAGAAGGTAGAAGACCACGTATAATGGTTGCTAAAATGGGGCAAGATGGCCACGATAGAGGAGCCAAGGTAATTGCAACTTCATTTGCTGACCTAGGATTTGATGTCGATTTAGGTCCTTTGTTTCAAACACCAACTGAAGCGGCTAAGCAAGCCGTAGAAAATGATGTTCACATATTAGGTGTATCATCATTAGCTGCAGGTCATAAAACCCTCGTACCTGAAGTAATTGCTGAATTAGAAAAACTAGGCCGTAGCGATATAATGGTTGTAGCAGGTGGCGTTATACCAAAACAAGATTACGATTACTTGTACGATGCAGGCGTAGTAGGCATTTTCGGTCCAGGAACAAAGATTGCTCAGTCGGCAAGTGAGATTTTAAACATCCTTATAGATAGTCACAAATAATACTTTAACAATTTTTTATTGCTTTTTTGACGTCCGTTTTGGCTTACCTCTGTATATTTTGATAGTTTTACTATCATGATAGCATTACTATCATAATCAAACATTATTTGTATGACAAAACCAAGTTTCGCAGCATCATTAAAAAGCGATTTCCCAGCGAGTATCGTGGTATTCTTAGTTGCACTACCCCTATGTTTGGGTATTGCGCTAGCCTCAGGAGCTCCATTATTTTCAGGTATCATTGCAGGTATTGTAGGTGGTATAGTAGTAGGTGCTATTTCTGGTTCAAGTTTAGGTGTAAGTGGTCCTGCAGCAGGTTTAGCTGTATTGGTTGCTGAAGCTATTAGAGAATTAGGAACCAATGCTGAAGGTGTTTTTGATTTAAACCTTGGCTTTCAATATTTCTTAGTTGCAGGTTTAATTGCCGGTATCATTCAAGTAATATTAGGACTTGCCAAAGCGGGTATTATAGGATATTTCTTTCCTACCTCGGTTATAAAAGGAATGTTGGCCGGTATTGGTATTACATTAATATTAAAACAAATACCACATGCTTTAGGATACGACAAAAACCCTGAAGGCGCATGGGATTTTTATCAGATTGACGGTCGCAATACGTTCTCTGAAATTCTCTACTCTTTTCAAAACTTTTCTGAAGGTGCGATCATCATCACTTTAGTATCAGTTGCCGTTTTATTACTGTGGCAAAACAAAGCCATTCAAAGCAACAAAATACTGAAACTCATTCCTGGCCCACTATTGGCCGTTGCTTCAGGAATTGGTATCAACTACTTTTTTGGCGTATCGGTAATGGATTGGTTTTTAGATAACGAAAAAACCATTGGCCCAGACGGTCAAGTTTTATTCAATAACCACAGAGTATTTATTGAAGGTCCCGACTCAAGCAAACCATATTTTGGGTTATTAACTTTCCCTGATTTCAGTATTTTATCCAACCCTAGAATTTACATCATTGGTATTACTATGGCTATCGTAGCCAGCTTAGAAACACTATTGAGCGTAGAAGCAACTGATAAGTTAGATCCATACAAAAGAACAACACCGACCAATCGTGAGTTATTTGCACAAGGAGCAGGAAACATTGTTTCATCATTGATTGGAGGACTACCAGTAACACAAGTAATTGTACGTTCTTCGGCGAATGTAAATGCGGGTGGAAAAACCAAAAACTCAGCCTTATTACACTCCGTTATTTTGATGGTGTTTGTTTTGGCTTTGCCACAATTGTTGAATTTAATTCCATTGGCATGCTTAGCCGCTGTATTGTTGTTAGTAGGATATAAACTAGCCAGCATCAAGCTTTTCGTAAAAATGTACAAAGACGGATGGAATCAATTTGTACCATTTGTTGTTACCATTTTAATGATTGTTTTCACCAACTTACTTTATGGTATTGTAGCCGGGTTAATAGTTGCAATCTTCTATATTTTACGTACCAACTTCCGAAATGCATTTTATGCACACTATAAGGAAACCAAACAAGACGCTCAGCACCCACACACTCAAACCATTGAATTTGGCGAAGTGGTAAGTTTCTTCAACAAAGCCAATTTACAAGACAAATTGTGTCGTATTCCGGAAAACTCTGAAGTCATTATTGATGGCTCAAAAAGTAATATGATTGACTACGATATTTTGGATTTATTAAATGACTTTGAAGTTTCGGCTCAAACTAAAGGAATCAAAGTTAAATTTGTCAACATTAAATTTGATCAAGTAGAGTAAAATTCATGACAAACGTATCGGTTAAAGAACAGTGTTATCTTAAAAATCCAGCAGAAACAAAGCTCGGAGAGCGCATAATAGGCGCATCCGTACAACTCATTGCAGAGTTGGGTTTTGAAAGATTTACATTCAAACGTTTAGCCGCACAAATAGGGAGTACTGAAGCATCTGTATACCGGTATTTTGAGAACAAGCATAAATTGCTCTTGTACCTTATTGCATGGTACTGGACATGGCGCTTTCATCAGTTAAAAATGCTAACAGATGACATCAAAGACCCGACTGAAAAACTTGAGAAAATCATTCACTTTTTATGCAAACCTGTTGAGGTAGATAGTAATTTTGATTACATCAATGAGATAGAACTTCAAGAAATTATCGTAGCAGAATCGATCAAAACACTTCACACTAAAGAAGTTGACGACGACAGGAAACATGGATATTTTTCAGCATTTAAGGATTTTATTCACTTCATAAGCGAATGCATGAACAGCATCAATCCCAATTATCCTTACTGCCATAATTTGGCTTCTATGCTGATTGATAACATTCAAGAGCAAAAATTTAATTTTGTGCATTTTGCTACCATCAGTAACTTAAGTCCCAAAAAAACTGAAAGCGATTTGCAATCTTTCTTTTCTCACCTTATATTTTCAACATTAAAATCTTCAATATGAAACAGTTACTCAGCATTTTCGCATTGATTTTTGTTGCTCAACTTAGCTACAGTCAAGATTGTGAAGACAAAAACAACAGAGCGTTCGACTTTTGGCTTGGTAAATGGTTAGTGTATCAAAACGGAGAGGTAGTTGGCTCATCTATTGTTAGAAAAAGTTTAACCGATTGTGGTATCGACGAATCGTGGAAAAGCAATACAGGTAGCCCTGGAAAAAGTCACAACTTCTTCAATGAAGAAACCAAACAATGGGAACAACATTGGATAGATGAAGGTGGTTGGAAATTAGATCTTTATGGTAATCCTGTAGGAGAAAACACCATGTTGCTGAAAAGTAAGAAGCAAAAAGACTGGGAAGGCAAAGATTCCATGCACATTCTTCGATGGGAAAAATTGCCTTTAGGAGCCGTTGTTCAAACATGGACTGTTTCTTACGACGACGGAAAAACTTGGAAAGAAATATTTAGAGGTCAATACGAACACGCTTATTAAGCGCTACCAACAAAAATACTGGCAACAAAAAATGGGGCGCTCGAATTAAAAAATCGGGAAAGTGCTGAAACAACGATCTAGCGGCATCGAATGAATAAAAATGAGCCCACGGACGAGCCATTGCTGTTATAAAACCCCATACAAACATATACCATAGCCCTAATCTTTGAAACACTGATTTTTTAAAGAACAAGAAAACGGCAGCAATAAAATCCAACACCCCCATTGCCGACAAAAAGACCAAACTATTAGCCTTATCAAGCCCAATGGTTTTCATGGACATGGTTAAAAATTTCTGAGGCACATTGTATATTCCATATGCATACAAACCATGACAAACAAAGGTTATTGCAATTACACCTATTCCCAATTTCACTGCAACATTCTGCCAATTAATAAGATACAAGAACAGTATGATAGGCATAAAAAACTGAGCAGAAAACTCTAACATCAACGCCCAGTTGTACCCCACTCCATTGAATTGAAAATATACTTGCGGTATTTGCATTACAGTTATCAATATCAGCAACACTTTCACTCCTCTTAATTTAGACAAGAATGCTACAAGCAAAGCTGTTATGATAAACAATAGCCCTAATCCTTTCTCGAACAAAATAATATTGGCATCGTATTTAGGCGTAGATAAATAAGTGTTCCATTCAATTCCCAGTACTCCTTCAACAAACCAACCAAAGGCACTATAGCTCCAGAATATTTCTCTATACGATGTTTCGAAAAAGAAATATTGCCACCCTCTGCCCAACAACATTAAACATGTACCTAAAAGCAGCCAAAAAATAGGCGACACTTTATTTTTTTGGTAGACCTTCTTTATCAAATCTTTAAATCGTTCTATTTGGGCTGTTAAAACCATTTTGCAAATCTACTTTTGAAACGTATTTAAAACTGTTATGAGAAAGTTATTATTCCTGTCATTCCTAATCATCGGATTCAGCGCTTTGGCACAACCCAAATTTTTTAGGACCATGTACTCTGACAAGCCTGAAAATGAATTCACAATTGGGTTTAGTGAAAACTTAATCAGCATACCGTTTACTTACAAAATCTATTACTCAGAAAACGACCATGGCACCGACACTAGTTTGTATGCTACAGACAACACACCTGTTGGAATAGATAGAACCGTACAGCTAATGAAAGGCATGCGCCATCATTTTGTACGCTTAAAAAACCTAACACCCAATACCAATTACTACTTTGTACTTGCCTACACAGATCCATCGGGAACATACAAGCAACTCAGCAAAAGGTATTATTCAAAAACCATGAGCGACAATGCTCAAGACCCGATATCATTTGTTGCTGGTGGCGATTCAAGACTCAATATAGATGAAGGCCCAATTGCTACATTAGAATCCATTACCATTAGAAAAGAAACCAACAAAATGGTGGCTAAACTCAATCCCGATTTTGTTGCCTTTGGTGGCGATTACACATTTGCCAATACTGAAATTGAATGGATTCAATGGTTTACCGATTGGGAATTAACGTATAGTTCCGACGGAAAAATAACACCCATAGTGGCTGCCATTGGTAACCATGAAGTATTGCCTTTTGGTTGCCCTCAATGCGACAATAGTGTTGTAAATCAACTATTTGACACTCCAAACAAAGACAATTATTACGCTATAACATTCAACAACAACCTTTTTAGATTGTACACGCTCAATACCGAAATGGCGATAGAAGGTGCACAAACTGAATGGCTGGTAAATGACTTGGCAGACAACAGAAACGTACTTTGGAAAGGAGCTCAATACCATAAACCTATTCGTCCGCATGAAGCTGGAAAATCTGACAACAACGATGCTTTTGCCAATTGGGCTGAACCATTTTACAGAGAGCAAGTACGCCTTGTAATTGAGTGCGATGCACATGTTGTAAAAACCACATGGCCTGTAATACCGACAACTGCCGGAGACGATGACATTATTTGTGGAGAAGCAGTAGACCATAACTTCGTAAAAACAACAAACGGCAAGGGCACTACATATGTTGGAGAAGGCACATGGGCTGCACTAAGAACAGGAGACGACGCAAAAACATGGACACGAGACATGGGAAGCATCAACCAAATAAAATGGGTATGGGTATTTGAAAATGAAATTCAAGCAAGAACGGTTCAGACATACAAATCGGATGATGCCAACTATACAAACAATGTGGAACAGCTAACCGATTCTTCTAAGTTCACGATTCCCGATGGTGTTACTTTATGGTCTGGTCAACAAGGCGACGAAATGGTGAGTATTAAAAATAATAATCATACAGCAGTCCCTACCAATCCTTGCCAAACCGTAGGTGTAGAAAGAATTGAAGCGCTTAGTACAGGAATGATTGTAGCACCGAACCCTGCTCAGAACGGAACGTTTACCATTCGTTTAAAGCACTCCGCAAAAATTTCGAAAGTTGAGATCTATACCCTTAATGGTAAAATGATGCAACAATTCAACTTTTCTGGAGATCAACACAAGGTAAAATTGAACCAATACGGTAATGGCATTTTGATAGTGGTTGATAATGTCAATGGAAAATTTATGGAGAAAGTCATCATGAATTAACGGCTGTATAAGCATAAGCTTTTACCTTTGACATACTTTAAACAAACTAAAAAATGGCCATTGTAGCACCATCATTACTCGCAGCTGATTTTACTAGACTTCACGAAGCACAAACCTTAGTAGAAAACTCTGAGGCAGATTGGTATCACCTTGACGTAATGGACGGTATGTTTGTACCCAACATTTCATTCGGTATTCCAATTCTACAATCGCTTAAAAAAGACAAGAAAAAGGTATTTGACGTACACTTAATGATTGAAAAACCAGAGAGATACATCGTCGATTTCAAAAATGCAGGAGCCGATATTCTAACCGTACACGCAGAAGCAAGTACACATTTGCATCGCACCATTCAGTCTATCAAAGCCGAAGGCATGAAAGCCGGAGTTGCTCTAAATCCACACTCACCAGTTTGGCTTTTAGAAGACGTTTTAGAAGACATCGACTTGGTGTGTTTAATGTCGGTTAATCCAGGTTTTGGAGGTCAGAAATTCATTGAAAACACTTACAAAAAAATCATTGAATTGCGTGAGATGGCAGAAGAAATCAACCCTAACTTATTGATAGAAATAGATGGCGGTGTTGATTTAAGCAATTGCAAAAAATTAAGCGAAGCAGGCGCCGATGTTTTGGTTGCTGGTAGCAGTGTTTTTAAAGCCGATAATCCTACTGAGGTTATTAGTGAGCTAAAAAAAGCTTAATACCCATACAGAACTAATACCAAAGCATCGTACTCTTAATACAAGAGTATGATGCTTTTTTTGTTGTATTCTATTTCTATTTCGCAATATTTGCCTGACAAGTTTTGCTCAGTTTACAAGAAATATATCGCCAATACAGCACTATGGTGTACAACCTAGCGCTTCAATACACACGAAACATTGAAGACTCGGAAGAAATCACACAAGATGTATTTTTAAAAATCCACCAAAAGCAACAGACTTTTAGAGCTGAAGCAAGCTTAAAAACTTGGATATACCGCCTCACCATCAATCAATCATTGGATTACATAAAGGCGAAAAAATCTAAAAAAAGAAGTCACTTTTTTTCAAAAAATAATGTTACACCTGACGATGTACAGATTGCCGATAGTCCATTCAATCATCCTGGAATACAACTCGAACATCAAGAATCTTTGAAACAGTTATTGGAACTCATCAACAAACTACCAGAGAAACAAAAGACAGCCATTATATTAATCAAAGTAGATGCTCTCAGTATGGAAGAAACAAGTGAAATAATGGAACTTTCTTACAAAGCACTAGAATCATTGTTGCAAAGAGCAAAGAAAAATTTAGCAGAATTAATCGCAAAAACGAAGGCTTATGAAAAATAATTCGTCTAATTCAAATATGGAAGACATTCTGAATCAACTTCAAGCCATTAAAAAAGTAGAACCTAATCCGTCGCTTTTTTCAAAAATTGAAGCTAGGATAGACAGAACAAAAACCAGTACAATTTCCATGATATGGGTACGTGCTGCCGCAGCTGTTTTACTTTGTTTGGTCACCACCGAATTCTACTTCATTTTAGACAAATCAAAAACAACCAAAGAGGATATAGAATTGATTGCTCCTACAACCAATAATATTATTAGCTATGAATAAAAGCAAATTTTACATTCTTATTATCGTCCTACTTTTGGTGTCCAATGCCATTTTGATCTTCGGTTTTTTACACAAGCCTAAAAGGCCACTGCATCCAAAATCTCCAAAGGAAATCATTTCAAAAGCCTTATCGTTTGACAACAAACAAATAGAAAAATACGACTCCATTATTATCCATCATCAGGTAAATATCAATAATCTTAGAGAAGGCATAAACGATAAAAGACAGCAACTGTACGCCTATTTAACCAAAGCGAAAAACGATTCTGCTACGGCATTAATAATTGAAGATTTAGCAAAACTAGAATTAGAAATAGAGCAAACACATTACAATCATTTTCAAGACATCAAATCTATTTGCCATCCTGATCAAATGGACGATTTTGAGTCTCTTTGCAAAAAACTACATCGCCTATTCGGCAACAACAAACCTAAGCCATAAGGCTTTTTAAGGTCTTACTTTTCCGCATACTAACACCTACTATGGCTATTGACCAATACCTAGGGAGTACTGTTCAATACAATATTCTAGCTTAGTTTTAGGTCGATACTACCCACTAAACAATGAAACAGATAGCTTAGTTTTTGATGATGTACGTTTTTACATTCAATGTCTAAAAAGCTTACCATAAACCGAGATTAGCTCAGTTTATTTCGATTTCAAAATTTTCGTTAGCTCAATCGGCTCTGCTCTATTGCGGTAATCGGCATCTAGAAAAGAATAAATAATTTTCCCTTCTTCGTTTATGATGTATGTCGCTGCAAGAGGCAGTTCGTTGGTCTGATCACCGTTGTATGCATTCATATCAAATGCATCGTTGTAAATAGTGGCTACTGCGTCGGTCAACTTAAAAACGACACCATATTCTTTTCCAACAACATTTCCAACGTCGCTCAATATCTCAAACTCCAACTCATTTTTTTCAGCGGTAGTCATCGATTTATCCGGCATTTCTGGAGTTAATGCAATTAAGTTAGCTCCATTCGCCTTGAAATTTTCAAGCTCATTTTGTAATTCATGCAACGTAAGGTTACAATATGGACACCACCCACCGCGGTACCAAGTCAAAACCACCTTGCCTTTTTTCAAGTAATCGTTAAGCTCTACAGATTCACCCAAAGCATTGGTTAAGGTGAAATTTGGAGCCACATCTCCAACTTGCTTTGCACTTTTGGTAATTCCACTGTTGGCTACAGCCTCAATACCTTCTCGGTAAATTCGCTTTTTATCGGTTTCTGGTTGCATAATATTTCTATTTTTTTTTGATTCTAATTGACTTGTTAATGAGTTGGTTTTACTGAATAATGTTGGAGTAATATTGGCGTTGAATTGAATGTCGGTCCAACGAACATAAATCCATGGATCATTGCTTACTGAAGCACCCCAAGTAGAGGCTTTGTATTGTCTTTTAGTAGGCATCAACATTCCATCAATTTCTTCGTACTCTAGTTGCATTAGAAATGGGGTTTCCATCTTTCCGAAATCGGCAACAGTAAACAAAAACTGATCAACTAGATTGGTGCTAGAATTGATGTACAATTGATAAATATCAGTTGGTTTGTCGCCATTTGACTCAAATGAGACTTTCACAATATCGTAGTACTTATTGCCAATAGTGTCTTTTCCAAGATGCTCGTAAACCAAACCTGGATCGAGTAATTTCTGCATCATCGAAAACCAATAAAAATTAGTTGGTCTATTGAAAGCTACTCCTTTAAGCAGCTTTTCATCTTCTAGGAATTCACCGTTGTGTCGCAGCCAAAACTGAGATCCATCGTAACCCTGTTCGATAACACCTTCCAGCTGTGGCAATGTTCTCTCATGTTGTACATATGCACCATACGACAGTTCTCCTTCAAAGATGTACTTCTCTTGTACTACGTCTTTTTTTCCATCGGGAGTTTGATAAGTATATGTGTAACTCACATTTTTTTTGCTCCTCAACGTTTCATAGTCTCCAACCTTTTGGACCATATTGTACACCAATTCATGCCCTTTGTTCTTGAAGGTTTGAGTTGGTTCCGCCTCTACGTTTTCTACTTGTTTCGCCGAGCACGAAAACAATAAACTTCCGATTAACAAAGAAGCAAGGATGTGTATTTTCATAATGTTCTTGATTTCAACATACCAATTAGTATGTTATTTCTTTAATTGTTGTATATAATTGATGAATGCTAGTTTGTATTCTTCAATGATTGTATCATCGTTGTACAATTTCCGAATACCCCTTATGCCTTCGAAAGCACTGATAATATAAACGGCTATAGCTGCACTTGACAATTCATCACGCAATGTTTTTTCTGACTTTCCTCTTTCGAGCACATGAATCAAACCAGCTTTCCATTCATCCACAATTCGCTTCATAGCAGATTGGTATGCGGTTTCGTAATCGCCAATCTCATTGATGAAATTATTCAATGAGCAACCGTGTTGCTTTTCATACAATGAAAACGAGTTTAGCCTTTCGTTGAAGGTCTTCAGAATAATTTCAGACGCATCGCCTTGGTCGTACAAAGGACTGATCATCTTATCGTAAATTCTATTCTGAAGTTTTTGTGTAATGATGGTTAACCCTAGTTCTTTTTTGTTCTGAAAATGATGATAAAATGCTCCTTTCGTCAAACTCGCAGTCCGCATTATTTTATCGATGCTGGTCGTTTTAAACCCATGTTCATAAAACAACTTATACGATTCATCTAAAATCAATTGTTTGGTTCGCTGAGATTTCAAAACCTGATCCATAACACAAACCTAACTAAAAATACTAGTCGGTATGTTTTTACGCAGCCTCGCTAACACTTCTTAACGATAAAGCACTTTACAATGAATTGTATTAAACACTTCGATTTCTGATTTCTCGGCAGAAAAAAATTAGTGTGTAATTTGCCCGCTTAAGTTTCTTACAAAGCGGTATGCCGACTACAAAAATTAGAAATACAAGAACATACCGTAAAACCAAATACATTATTTATCGACAAACAATACTGAACCCAATCGACCATTTATGGACATTTTTGGGTGCATTTGTCGGCATAGGCCTTATAGGTTTTACACAAAGCTTTGTTTTCACTAGCATAGAAAATGTTTTCCTAATAGGTTCTTTTGGAGCTTCGGCTGTTCTGATTTACGGCGCCACAAATAGTCCTTTAGCACAACCAAGAAATTTAGTTGGTGGCCATATTATCAGTGCATTTATAGGAGTATGCATTGCCAAACTTCTTCCAGACCCAAGCCTCCATTGGCTAGCATGTGCTTTGTCCGTTTCGCTTTCTATAGTCGCAATGCAAATCAGTAAAACCATGCATCCACCAGGCGGTGCATCGGCATTGATAGCCAATATCGGCACTGAAAAAATCAAAAGTTTAGGATTTACGTATGTCCTTAATCCTGTATTAAGTGGTGTATTGATACTGCTTATAGTTGCGTTGATTTTCAACAATATGGCAAGCAATAGAAATTACCCGTATAGAAAATGAATACCTTTCTTCTATTGCAAAAGGATTTGTTTTTTTAGTTGTAAAGAATATTCTTTGCCCTCTCTTACGTACACAACGTCAACCGTTTCATTGCTTTTTAGAGGGTTGTTTTGCAAATAAAAACACACATCTTTAGATATTAAATTAGTCAACTTAATACCATTTAAACTCAGTATTTCATCACCCAACTGCAAACCAAGTTTCTCTGCCTCAGAGTTCTTATAAACAATGGATACAAATGCCTTTTGATCGATGACACGTGTTTGAAAACCAAAATTTTCTATTTTTTCATTTTCAAGTTCTTTTTGCTCAATCAAATACATTTTACTATCCTCGTAATTGATTATTAGTTTGAAATCTTTGAACAATAAATTGCCTACTGTTGGAGCGTTTTCATGAAAGGTTACATGATAGCTCTGAAGCTCCAAATCTCCTATTTCTAGAGTTTTTACTTTCGAATCGACAAACCTTTTATTTTGACCATCACCATAAACTGAAACTGTTGCTTTGCCATAATATTCAACACTTTTAGTACTATCAATAACAGAAGAAAAATAAGCCAAAGGCAATCGAACACCACCGCTAGAACCCGTATCGAATTTTACTCCTTTTCGTTTTTTATTATTGACAACGACGTCAATGTTTGGTGAAAAATAACCGCGTTTCGCATTTGTTTTGAACTTTATTTCTGAAGCATTTTCTGGCATTTCAAAATTGGCGATATCATCAGTTAAACGAATCACTTTGCGTTCGTAATCTATTTCCCAAACAGCTTCTTTTATAATGTTATTGCCAATAACACCATCTAACTTTAAACAACCCAACTCAATACTTGAACTAAAATCTAGAGTTAACGCCTCAACATCATCAAATCCAACGCCACCTACTTCTGTTCTATTGACAACAACAAAGTTTTCTTGATGAGCATTACCTAAAACATCTTTACCACTCCCTATTCTACTATTTTTCAGTTTCAATTTTTCGCTTATACTTTTCGACACCGCTGTTGGCATCCCTGTATCAAACAAAAAATCATATTCATTGCTGTCTATAGTTACCTTAATGATGGGTACACCAAAGTCAAAATTGAAAGGAACCTCTGAAAGAAAATGCGTTGCTACGCTTTCGCATTTCAACACAAAACCTGTGCATGCAAAAACAACAATGCAGCAAACCAAAATTTTATTCATCTAAGTATTTATTTGATGTTCAACTAAACAACTAATTCGTTTGGTAATCTGAGTTTTCGAATTATTACGACCGTTCTATTTCAAATATTTCTCGAAAAACAATTGCATATCTGCCCACGAAGCGCTATCGGCTTTAGCATTATACGCTAATGGCAACTCAAAAGCTACCCCCAAACTATCAGCACCTTTGCTGGTAAATGCATGTACAGCATCAGCATACGCTTTGTACTCGTAAGTAGCTCCTACTTTATCTAACGATTCCTTATACTTTGCCACATCTTCCTCACTTACAAATGGATCGTCAGCCCCTTGATAAACAGCTATTTTGGTGAGTAGACTATCGTCACTTGGCTGAATAGGCAACTGCAATCCGGCATGAAACGCTGCTACTACATCTAAATCTTTACCGGCGTTGGCCATAGATAAAACAACCGATCCTCCGAAACAATATCCAATGGCCGCAATTCTCGTAGTATCTACATTAGGGTCCTGTTTCAAAATATCTAAAGCCTTGTCAAAACGCAATTTGGCTTCGTCGATGTTACCAAAAACTTCTCCAGCAAACTTCATGGCATCTTTTGGATGACTGGCTTTTTTACCGTTACCGTACATGTCTACCGCAAAAGCCACATAACCTAACTCGGCCAATTTATCAGCTCGCTCACGCGCATAATCATTATGTCCCCACCATTCATGAACCACCAATACACCAGGTTTTTTACCTTCAAATTGGGTGTCGTTAACCATGTAGCCGGTCATATTGGCTTCATCGGTAGCATAGTCTACTATTTTTGCTTCAAGAGTCACTTGCACTTCTTCAACCAAAATTTCTTCAACAGTTTCTTCTTTCGCTTCTGGTGCACCACAAGCAACAAACGCAAGGGCAATCAAAGAGGTGTATATCGCTTTCATAGTAATCGATTATTTGATGTTATAAATCTAAGATTTCATTCTATGTTATCAGAAATCGAAGTCTGGAAATATTTTTGAAAAATTTTCGGGTGGGCGGAGCTTGATATTCAATTCTTCTCCTGTTTGTGGGTGTTTAAATTGCAAGGCATAAGCATGGAGGTACAAACCTTTCCCATTCAAAACAAGACCCTCTTTTCCATATTCTTTATCGCCCAAAATAGGACAACCTAAAAATGCCAAATGCTGACGCAACTGATGTCTTCTCCCTGTTTTTGGCTCTAACTCTACCAAACTCAATGTTCCGAAACGTTCGGATATAACCTTTGATTTGCATTGGTATAAAGACAACGCTTCTTTATCTTCAACGGGTTCTTTCACCTCACCACTTTCGGGCAAAGCACCTATCGCAATAGCATAATACGTTTTCTGTATTGTCTTTTTAACAAACAACTCATTGAGCGCCACAATACTCGATGCCGTTTTGCCAATCAACAAAAGCCCTGTAGTTGGAAAATCTAATCGATGCACCGTTTTAGGTTTGACAGCATCTGACTGTTTCGACAATTGAAGGTTTTGCTCCAATGCATTGTTGATGGTTTTAAAACCATTTCCGCTTACCAAAACACCCGGTGGTTTATTGATCACCGCCAAATAATCGTCCTCATAAACGACATTGAGCTTTTGCACAAATGTTTTTTTGACTTCAGGCATTTCATCTGGCATTCTGAGTTCAATACACTCGCCACCTTTGATGAAGGAGGAAGTAAACGCCAATTTACCATCAACAAATATTTGCTTTTTCCTCAGCACTTTTTTCAATGCCGACTTGCTGATGCATGTAGAAAAAATACCAACACCATAATCTTGCAACCGAACCGGAGTCTCTTGCATTTTAGCTATATGGGTTTCTTTTTTCATAATAAATGACTTCTGCCAAAGTTTCATTTTTTTATTCAGAAATGGATGAATTACAATTATTATCGTAATATTGCGATATAACAATTTGACGATGGGTATAACCAAAACAGATTTATTTACTGAAGACCAAAACCAATTGGCACAACTAGCAAAGGTTCTTGCACATCCAGCACGCATAGCCATCATTCAGGAAGTGATAAAAAGCCAATCGTGTGTAAATCATTTTTTGGTTCAAGAATTAGGCCTTGCTCAAGCTACCATCAGTCAGCATTTGAAAGAATTAAAATCGGCAGGAATATTATGCGGATCGGTGGAAGGAAAAACCATCAGTTATTGCATCAATGCCCAGTCGTGGGAAGCCATTCGGAAACAATTTGAACAATTATTCGGGCAATTTTCTTGCTCTACAACTAACAACAACCCGAGCAACACTTGCTGCTCATAAAACACAACACTATGAGACTATCAGAAATCAAAACAGTATTAGAAAACCAAAGCAACATAGCCTTTGAGTTACCAAATGGCGATTTAGTACCTAGCCACTTTCATGTAACTGAAGTAGGAAAAATCACCAAGCACTTTATCGACTGCGGTGGCACTGTTAGAAACGAAGAGGTAGCGAATTTCCAATTATGGAATGCCAACGATTACGATCACCGTTTGCACCCAGATAAATTGCTAAAAATCATTCATCTTTCAGAAAAAGTATTGGATTTAGGAGACTTAGAAATAGAAGTTGAATACCAAGCTGAAACCATTGGCAAATTTGGTTTAGAATACAACGGAAAAAACTTCTTACTTACGACAAAACAAACCGATTGTTTAGCAAAAGAAAACTGTGGTTTACCCCCAGAAAAGAAAAAAGTTGATTTAGCTGAATTAGAAGCTGCACAATGTTGTTCACCAAGTTCTGGATGCTGCTAATAGTATGAAAAACTCACTTTTCCCAAACCTTCAATCGTACATTGAGGGTTTGAATATTTCTACAATTTCAGAAGAGCGAAAAGGCATTCTTCAAGGACTGATTGAATACATTATATCTACAAAAAAGGCTGAGAAAAACATCAACCTCAATTTTATTTGCACACACAATTCGCGACGAAGTCATTTAGGGCAAATATGGGCTCAAACCATGGCGTCCTTTTTTGAAATGGAGAATGTTTACTGTTATTCCGGCGGTACAGAAGCAACAGCATTGTATCCTCAAGTAACCAAAACACTAAAATCAGTTGGCTTTACTTTGGAAAAATTATGCACTGATAGCAATCCTGTTTACGCAATCAAATCGGGCAACAACCTACAACCCAATATTTGTTTTTCTAAAAAATACGATCATTACTTCAACCCGTCATCCGATTTTGCTGCCGCTTTAACTTGTTCGCAAGCTGATCAGGATTGCCCAATAATATTTGGCGCCTCAGCAAGAATTCCCTTGGATTACCTTGACCCAAAAGAATTTGACAATACCGACCTAATAGCGGAAAAATATCTAGAACGCAGCGAACAAATTGCTACCGAAATGTATTTCGTCTTTTCTGAAGTAAAGAACAATGAATAGTCATGCTAAAACGGCATTTGGAGAATTTCTAGGCACGTTTATTCTGGTTTTTATAGGCTGCAGTTCTGTTGCATTAGAAGTATTGCACTCTAGTTTCAATTCTTTAGCCATTATAGCTTCTATTTGGGGCATTGCTGTAAAATTAGCCATCTTGGCTTCTCGCCCTTTTTCGCCAGCTCACCTCAATCCGGCTGTCAGCATAGCCATGGCCGTACTCAAAAAAACACGATGGTCTCAGCTTCCACTTCTTATCGGATTTCAGTTTCTAGGTGCTTTTTTGGCCGGAGCTAGCATCTACTTACTTTTTTCGACTTCACTTATCGATTTCGAAACTAGCAACAACATTCTACGCGGTACAACTTCATCTCAAGCATCGGCCATTATGTTTGGCGAATTTTACACCACCGATGTTGCTCACCCACACCTTTACGCCTGTTTAGCAGAAGGTACGGGCACCTTTTTATTGATGACGGTAATCCTCATTGTCTCAAGAACCGAAAAAATTAGCACCTTTTTACCTCCTCTTTTCATAGGCATTGGTTTAAGCATCATCATTTTCATCATTGCCCCATACACACAGGCGGGTTTAAATCCGGCTAGAGATTTTGCCCCTAGAATTCTGGCTTACTTTTTTGGATGGGAAAACGCAGCCTTTCCACACATATCGTATAGTTTTTTCACTGTTTATATACTGTCCCCTATTTTGGGGGCACTAATTGCGGCCGCTTCTTATGTTAGCCTTTCGCGACTAAAATCTTAACGGAAAACATAAAATAGTTTCAAGCATTCGCTTCAAAAACTAGAATTTCAAACCTAAAAATTCCATTTTCAAGTCACTTTTCGCTACAAAGCCCTCTATACTTGTAATATTTCATCGACATATTTAGCTTCTAGTCTAAATTTCAAACATTCCATTCAAAGCTTTTCTATTTTCATTGAAAACCCCCTTACCGTGGAAAGAAGAAATTTTATTAAGATGAGTGCCTGCGGCTCTGCCGTAATGATGACCAACCCCTTTAGATGGTTCAGCACACAAAATGAAACTGTAGACAATTTAATCATCGGCAGTGGTTACGGAAGTGCCGTTACGGCATTGCGATTAGCCCAAGCAGGCCATAGTTCCACTATGTTAGAGATGGGTCTCGACTGGGACAACAATCCAGAAGCCATCAAGCCTTTTTCCAACATGTTGTTGCCCGGAAAAAACTCTACATGGCTATCAAATCAATCGAAAGCTCCTTTTTTAAACATCTACTTTTTTGAAAAATACACGGGTATTTTAGATCGTTGGGACTACGACAATGTGAAAGTTTACATGGGTAGAGGTGTTGGCGGTGGTTCGTTGGTAAATGGCGGCATGTCGGTTACCCCAAAACGAGAATATTTTGAGGAAATCTTACCACATTTAGACAGCGAAGATTTTTATCAGAAATATTTCCCCCTTGCTAATCAAACTTTAGAGATCAATGTAATTCCAGATGAGTATTACAAAAAGTCTGATTACTATAAATTTTCACGTGTAGGTACTACCGAAGCGAGAAAAGCAGGGTACAAAACCGTAAAAGTTCCGAATGTATACGACTTCGATTACATGCAACAGGAGGAATACGATGGTGCGCCAAAATCGGCCTTAGCACAAGAAGTTATTTACGGTAACAACTATGGCAAAAAGAGTTTAGATAAGACTTACCTCAAACAAGCTAAAGATACCGGCTTGCTCAACATATTGGATTTACACAAAGTAGAAACCATAACAGAAAATACTGACGGAAGCTTCAGTGTAGCCGTTGCTATTATAGACACCAAAGGCGAAACAGTAGCACAGAAAGTAATTACTGCCAAACGCTTATTTATGGGTGCAGGAAGTTTAGGCTCTACCAAACTCTTATTGAAAGCCAAAGCACAAGGCACACTTAAAAAACTGGATGATAATATTGGGAAAGGCTGGGGAAATAATGGAAACATTATGGCCGGAAGACTGCTTGTAAATTCGCTATTAAACCCTGTTAATACAGGAGAAGGCGACATCATTGGCACTGGAACTGGCTTAAAACAATCCACCATTCCTGTAGATGGCATCGACAACTGGGACGATCCCGACAAACCATATTTCGTAGAAATAGCACCATTCCCAACAGGGGTAGAAACCTTTGCATCGCTTTACTTGCTCATAAATAAACTGCCAAAACTTGGTGAACTAAAATACGCTCCTGCTAACGAGTATGAGGTTGAACCTAATTGGGAAAAAGTACACTTTGAACACACCGAAGCCCATGCCGACCATTTCCTTGAAAACATGAACACAACCAACGGAGGGACAAAAACAGCTATTTTTCCACAAGGACGCGCTGCCGACATTTGTTATCACCCACTTGGAGGCATGGTAAACGGAATGGCTACCAATGAATATGGACGCGTAAACAACTACAACAATTTGTATGTAATGGATGGCGCACAAATTCCTGGAACCATTGGCGTAAACCCATATGTTACCATTACTGCTGTAGCCGAACATAATATTGAAAACATCATCAAAAAAGATATGGGTGGTGCTACAGGAATTTCAATGGGTAGCAAACGTCAACTAAGCATTGCTCCATCGTTTGTTTTAAAAGGCAGAACCGTAACCCTGAAAGGCATGGCTATGAACGAGCTTATTATTATGAATGAGCAAGGCCAAACCATTGTAGATGCTAAAAACCTTAATGGAAGTAAAAGCTACCATATCCAAACTGAAGATTTTAGTTCTGGTAACTATTTCGTAGTTGTAAATGGCAAACACCATCAACGATTCATCATTCAATAATTCAACCAACCCCGGAAACGACAAAAGTTTTCGGGTTTTTTATTTGCCATGATGTATTTTCACAACACAACCTTAGAATTACACCATGGCATACGACGAATATTTAGCCGACAGAGTACGCGGCGTACTGAAAGATGAAAACACCAATTTTGCCGAACTCAGCATGATGGGCGGATTATGCTTTACTGTTGATGGTAAAATGTTGTGCGGCATACATATCGACAAAAAACTCAAAGAAAGTTTGCTCATGGCACGCATCGGAGAAAGTGCTTACGAAACCGAAGTTACAAAAGCGGTATGCCTACCTATGGATTTTACAGGAAGACCTATGCGAGGATATGTTTTTGTGAAAAGCGAAGGTTTCGATTTTGAAGACGATTTAAAGTATTGGATTCGGTTGTGTTTAGCTTTCAATCCTGAAGCTAAGGCGAGCAAAAAGAAGAAATAAAATCCTATCAATCGATAAGTAAACTCTGTATTCACAGGAATTGTGAATCGTAAATCCATACTTTCTGATGTATTTCATTCCTTAGCAAAGCATGAAAAAAACAATCAAAATAGATATCGTTTCAGATGTTGTTTGCCCATGGTGCACCATAGGTTACAAGCGTTTAGAAAAAGCCATTTCTGAAATGGGCATACAAGACCAAGTAAGTATTGAATGGCAGCCTTTCGAGCTCAACCCTAACATGCCTAAAGAGGGACAAAATGTGCAAGAACATCTAACTCAAAAATACGGATCGAGCGTGGAGCAGCAAAAAGAAGCGCAACAACATATGGCTGAAGCTGGTACTGAATTAGGATTCACGTTTGATTATTATGATGGTATGCGCATGGTAAACACCTTAGACGCACATATTTTATTAGAATACGCAAAAGCACATAACAAACAAACAGAGTTGAAAATGACGCTTACCAAAGCGTTTTTCAGTGAAAGAAAAAACGTTTCCAACAAAGATGTTTTAAAACAAGCATTACTCGAAGTGGGACTAAATGCCGAAGAAGCTTTGGCAAAACTGGACAATGACGACGCTCGTTATGAGGTGAAAACCAATCAAGAATATTGGAAAAACTTAGGTATTAGTTCGGTTCCAACCATCGTATTTAACCGAAAAAGTGGTGTTGCAGGTGCGCAACCTGTAGATGTTTTCAAAAAAGTATTGACAGACTTGTTGAATGAAGCTTAAGACATAGCTTAAAAACTATGAGCTTGCACACAATGCAAATCATTGAAAACAAAAAAACCCCGGCAAATACCGAGGTTTAAATTTCAATTGTGGAGCCGGAGGGATTCGAACCCTCGTCCAAACAAGGTAAGTTATAGCTTTCTACACGCTTATTTCTCACCTAATTTTCGATTTTACACTGTTAGAAAACCACCTGTGTAAAACTTATCAGCTTGAGTTTCATTATTGCAGCGCTGCATACAATAACTAGTTTCTTGTAATGAAACCCCATATACTACCACCCAACAAACACCAGCAGTAGCGGGATTCTTGTTCTGCCCTACTGTATTCAGGCTAGAATTAAGCTAAAATCAGAGTATCTGATTAAGCTGCAAGAGCGTAATTGTTTTCGCCAGTTAAAAGCGATGCACCTTAAGATTAACGAGCCATATGTACCATGCTCGACGTGCTTACCATACCGAATCACTTGCTGTCAAAAGCCAGTCGGCCCCATAATGTAAAAGAACTAGGGCAAATTTAAGTATTTTCGTCGCCCCTAAGCTGGGCTTTTTGCCTTTTTTGTGCATTGCCCGTAAATAATCGTAGATATGAAAATTGGAATCATTAGAGAAGGCAAAGTTCCTGCTGACAAACGCGTAGTACTTCCTCCAGCATTGTGCGTAAAATTTAAGAAGCAATACCCTGAAATAGAACTGGTTGTACAACCTTCAGCTATTCGCGCTTTTCCTGATTCTGATTACATTGCTGCTGGCATTGACATGAACGAAGATCTTTCTGATTGCGATGTGCTTTTGGGCGTAAAAGAAGTACCGTTGGATATGTTGATTCCTAACAAAACTTATTTCTTCTTTTCTCACACCTACAAAAAGCAAGAATACAACAAGGATTTATTGAATAAAATACTAGCCGATAAAATAGAATTCATCGACTACGAGTTATTGAAATACGCTACCGGAGTAAGACTTCTAGGATTTGGACGTTTTGCTGGAATTGTAGGTGCTTACAATGGGTTTAGGCTTTTAGGCGAACGCACAAAAACATTCAGTTTAAAAGCAGCATACGATTGCCACGATTTAGTTGAATTGAAACAAGAACTAAAAAAGGTTATCCTACCAAAAGGATATAAAATAGTAATGACTGGCGACGGTCGTGTTGGACATGGTTCAATGGAAATTTTAGACTGTGTAGACATCAAAAAAATGAACCCAGACGAATACATTTCCTACTCTGGTGACGAAGCTGTTTACACTCAATTGGGCGTAACCGATTACAACCGAAAAAAAGACGGCACTCCATCCACGAAAAAAGAATTTTACACCACTCCAGAGCTATTCGAATCGGATTTTATGCGTTTTGCAAAAACATCGGATATGTACGTAGCTAGTCATTATTGGAGCGACAAATCGCCGTTTATTTTCACAAGAGAAGATGCCAAGCATCCTGATTTCAGAATAAAAACTGTTTCAGATATTTCTTGCGATATCGATTGTGCTGTTGCATCTACTTTACGTCCATCAACTATTGCCGATCCATTCTACGCTTATTTAGCCAGCGAAGAGAAAGAGGTGAGTATAGACAACATGGACGCTATAGCCGTTATGGCAGTAGATAATCTACCGTGCGAATTACCACGCGATGCATCTGAAGGATTTGGAGCAGAATTTATGGAAAAAGTACTTCCTGTATTTTTTGGAGCTGACCCAGAAAAGATTATCTACAGAGCCACAGAAACCAAAAAAGACGGAACGCTTAACGAACCATTCCGATACTTAGAAGAATGGAGAAATAGCTAATTAAAGCATACACTAATTTATAAATTGCCCATCGATTTTGAAAACGGATTTTTTTCCAAGTTCAATGCGATGGGCTTTTTTTGTTTATATCTCTACAGACACAGGACAATGATCGGATCCCATTACTTGATCCAAGATTTCAGCTTTTTTCAGATTTGGAAGAAAGGACTCCGACACTAGAAAATAATCGATTCTCCAGCCAACGTTTTTCTGACGTGCTCCACCTCTATAACTCCACCAAGAGTATTGTACTTTATCTGGATTAAGCTCGCGGAAACTATCTTTCAATCCGGCCTCTACAAAATTGTCTAAGCCATCAATTTCTTTCTGAGTAAACCCAGCCGATTTATCGTAGTTCTGTTTTGGTCGAGCCAAATCTATGGGTCTATGCGCCACATTCAAATCACCACACAAAAGCACAGGCTTTTTAGTTTCTAATTGTTTACAATGGGCCAACAAAGCAGCATCCCATGTTGTTCGGTAATCCAAACGAGATAAATCAGACTTTGAGTTTGGCACATAAACATTCACTAAATAAAATTCAGAAAACTCGGCTGTGATTACTCTTCCTTCTTGATCGTGTTCTTCAATACCCAAATGATAGGATACTGAAATTGGCTCTTGCTTACTAACAATTGCCGTACCTGAATAGCCTTTTTTTTCAGCTCCTAAAGCATGAACATGATACCCCTCAAGTTCGAACAATACTTCTTTCACTTGCTCGGGCGTTGCTTTTGTTTCTTGAAAACAATACACATCGGCATTGTGATCTTTAAGAATATCGACCAACCCCTTTTTACCAACAGCACGTATGCCATTCAAATTCCATGAAATCAATTTCATAATACCTTACTTATTGTTTAATATATCTTGAACAGATGCTCGTTTCGAATAGTCGTATTTGAAATGCACATACTTCACTTTTTTATCATGACCAATTACAAACGTTGCTGGCACAGGTAGTTTAGCCTCGCTAGTTCCATTCATTTCTTCAACCGTTTCGCTGGTATAGTTTTTAAACATTTTACGGTACCCATCGGTCAAAGAAAACGATACACGGTACGCATCCATTGTACCGTAATTATCGTCAAACAAGAGCGTTAATGCACCTTCTGTTTTATCTGCAGTTTCTGCAAGCTTCTCCAATCTGTTTGGCGTAATGAATACGGGTTGAATATTGGCTTTTGTAAGCAACTCAAGTGAATCGGCAAAATTACTCAGATATCGATTGCAAATTGGACACCACGCCCCTCTATAAAACACAACAGCTACATCGCCAGACTCTAAAGCTTGATACAATGAAAAGTTCTCTCCTTGAGCATTTTTCAGTTCAAAATCAGGAGCGATTTCGCCAAGTTTCAATCCTCTACTTTCAGTACCCGCTTCAATTCCAAATTGACTCAACTCTTGAGCCGATACAGAAGAAATAATTAGGCATAAAAAAGCCGCAAAAACATTTTTCATCATCTGATTTTGCGGCAATTTACTTTAAAATAAATAAGCTTTTACAACTTAAACATCACTGGTAAAACCATCTTAGAATTTACAGCTTCACCATCTTTGGTCGCTGGAATCCAGTTTGGCATTTTTGCGATTACTCTTTTTACTTCAGCATCCAAATTTTTAGATTTTTCCACTGACTTTAAAATGGCAACATCTGAAATAGAACCATCCGACTTAATTACAAATTCCACCAATACTTTCCCTTGGATATCTTCCTTCATTTCATATTTGGGATACTTTATATTCTCTCCCATAAATTTGAATAGAGCTTCATTTCCACCTGGATATTTTGCGGGATTTTGAATTTCCACTTGTACGTCAGTTGTTTCTTCTACCTGAATTATTTCTTCAACCGTTTTTTCTGACTTCAGTTCATTCTTCGCTTTTTTATCTTGCCCAAATACCGACATAGTACCAAGTGTAGCAAGGGCCAACAGCATTACTTTACAATTTTTCATAGATTTTTGTTTTTGTGAAAAATTTGCAATTATCGTTCCAACTTTAAATTCTGATACCAAAACCCTGTATTCCAATTGTTTGCATCACTCTTAAAACATTCATCTTCGCTCGTTTTTTGCGCTTCATAGTGCTTTTTAACGACTTCTAGCTTACGAAATTTAATGGCTGATGAAAATATGGGACCATCGTAACAATAAGTATGGAATTCTCCTTTTTCACCGCATGGATCAACCCCTTCAGGCAAATCGTTCAGAAACTCTTGATTGTATTCTCGCCCTACAAACGATTTATCTAGAACTTTGGCGTCGACACATACGATTATGGTTTTAAAACCAGACTCGATAAACTCTTGCGCTAATTTTTTGGTGTCCTTTTTCCAAATCGGGTAATGATTGGAAACACCTATTTGTTCAGAATGTATGTCGCGGTACTTTCGCAAATCTTCTAGATAAATATCGCCGAACACCGAATTAGAAATACCCTCGTCCAATAATTCTTGCCAAGCCTTTTGCATCAACTCAGAATAATGAGGCATGGAGCAATTGTGCGGTAAAACAATTTGTTGGATATCCACACCAATTTTTCTAGCCTGTTCTATTAATAAATCATTTTCCACCCCATGCATGGTAATGCGTCCTTCATCCGAGACAGTAGTTAACAGCTTGCTAATTTCTAACCCCTGTTTTTGACAATACCACAAAGCCAAAGATGAATCTTTACCACCCGACCAATTGAACACATACTTCATAGGCTAAAGAAATAGAAAAAAGGAGTCCCAGAAACAAAAAAGCCGAACAAAAAAAAAGCCACCCCGAAGGATGACTTTTTAAATGATGATATTTTCGTTTTACTTAAAAGAAGTAGTAGAAACCAAAATTAACTGCAGATAAATTCAAGTTCAAATCAAACGTTGAATCTTTATCTTTCACTTCATTTCCGCCAAAATCTTCTTTTTCAGTTGAAGACACGAAGCTCAACGCTCCTACTGAGCAAGACATACTCACTTTAGGTGAGAAGAAATACTCTACACCTGGTGCTACACCAACAAAGAATGAACTTGTTTTTGGTCCATCAACAGACGTTCCATTGTTTTCATTTTTACTAGAACCTGCTCCAAATCCAACATTGGCTTGACCAAATACATAGAAATTTTCTACAATAGATTTGTATTTTTTCGCGAACAACGATACGCCAAATGTGCTCGTTGTATTTTTCGAGTCATTAGCGTCATCTTTCCATTTCGTTCCAGAAACATTCAACATCAAACCAACTGCCAAATCATCAGCTACAAAGTACCCAACTGATGGAGACACATTGTAAGTTGAAAACGTAGGAGCGTCAACAGTAGTGTTACCATTGTCTGTTTCACCACCTGAAGTAGAGAATCCAACTCCACCGCCAATGTATTTACTTCCTTTTTCTGTTTGACCAAATGCTACTGCAGATATTAGCAATACACTCATCATTAATACTTTTTTCATAATTGGTTTTTTTGTTATTAGTTGCCCCAATTTATCAATTTTTTCTTTCCAATAGATTTAGAATTTTCGCATCTATTAATTAATTACCCTGATAAACACACAAATACTATCTTTTATCAACCATTCTCAATTACGACAAGAACAGCTATACCCCAATAAAATCCTCAATAACCATCTGTAATGAATACTTTTGAAAACCAACTTTGATACCGTGCTGAGTCCATCTGAACTAAATAGATATGCCCGACATATAAGTCTACCTGAACTAGGAGCTACCGGGCAACTAAAATTGAAAAACGCGAAAGTTTTGGTCATTGGCTGCGGTGGATTAGGCGCTCCTCTTTTACAATACTTAAGCGCAGCAGGTGTAGGAACCATTGGCATAATGGACAATGACACCGTAGATGAAAGCAATTTGCAGCGGCAAGTACTGTTTACTCAAAGCGATATAGGCAAACACAAAGTGGAAAGCGCAAAACGTGTTCTTTCTGCTCAGAACCCCTACATCAAACTGATAGAACACACCTGTTTCATCACTTCAGAAAATGCTCTCAACATCATCGAACAATACGATATCGTTGCCGATGGAAGCGATAATTTTGCTACTCGTTATTTGGTGAACGACGCTTGTGTTTTACTTAACAAACCATTGGTTTATGGTAGCATCCACCAATTCGAAGGGCAAGTTTCGGTTTTTAATCAACCAACAAACAAAGGAAAACGCAGTCCAAATTACCGAGACATTTTTCCAACACCTCCACCTGCAGACAATGTTCCAAATTGTGCCGAGGGTGGTGTATTGGGTGTTTTGCCAGGTATAATTGGCTCGATGCAAGCCAGTGAGGTCATCAAACTCATTACCGGCATAGGCGAAACCCTTCATGGCCGTATGTTTCATTTTGACGCAAAAATGTTCACCAGCTTTACCTTGAATTTCGAAGCCGATAAAAACAATCCACTTACTGGAGAAAACCCAACCCAAACAGGCTTGATTGATTACGAAACGTTTTGCGGTGTAACGACAGTACCTAACACCATCTTATCCATCAGCACAACAGAACTGAAAGAGTGGATGCACAAGGAAAAAGATTTTGAGTTGATTGATGTTCGAGAAGAAGCTGAATACAACGAGCGCAATTTGGGCGGCAAACTCATTCCTCTAGCTGAAATAGAGAACAGATTGAATGAGATAGATTTTTCTAAAACCGTTGTAGTACACTGTCGATCGGGTGCCAGAAGTCAAAAAGCGATAGACATCATACAAAGCCTACACCCAACAAACAACATCTACAATTTAGCCGGCGGCATACTCGCCTTTTAATTGCAAGCGCCATTTATACTTCGAATAAAATCGGAAATAGAATTCTGACTCATTCCATTTTTTGTCAATTCTTTAATAAACGCTGAACCAACTATAGCCCCATCGGTAAATTTGGTTGCCGACAGGAAATTATCCGCATTGCTGATACCAAAACCAACCATCAAAGGATTTTTTAGCGACAACGAAGAGATTCGTTGCGTATAAGCATCGATATTTAGTTGCACTTCGTTAGCGCCACCCGTAGTACTGCTGCTCGAAACCAAATACAAAAAGCCAGTCGACAACGAATCTATGCGTCTAACGCGTTCATCTGTGGTTTCGGGAGTCACCAAAAACGTCATAGTAAGTCCTCGTTCGTCCATCAACGGCTTCCATTCATTTTCAAACTCTTCTAAAGGCACATCAGGTAGAATGAGTCCATCCACTCCTACTTCTTGACAAGCATCTAAAAACCGAGTTCTACCATAACGCAAAACAGGGTTGATGTACCCCATTAATACAACAGGTATCGTTACGGATTTTCTAAGTTCCTTCAGTTGCTCAAACAAAACCGTTAATTTCATTCCATTATCCAAAGCCACACCAGAACTAGCTTGTATAACAGGTCCGTCGGCCAAAGGATCAGAAAATGGCATGCCAATTTCTATGATATCGGCTCCAGCATCTTGCACCATTTTGGCAATGGGAACCGTACTGTTTAATTCAGGAAAACCCGCAGTAAAATAAATGGCCAATTTCTTTTTTCCTGTTTGACTAAAACATGTTTCGAATCGAGTCATCGTATTAAAGCTTAAAATGTTTCATATAAGTTTCCATATCCTTATCACCTCTACCCGAAAGACACACAACTACTGGGCTTTTTAAGTTTTCGCATTTATTCAACAATGCCAAAGCATGAGCACTTTCTAATGCCGGAATAATACCTTCTAAGCGGCTCAATTCTGCAGCTGCATCCAAAGCCTCATCGTCGTTTACAGCCAAATACTCTACCCGTTTGGTTTTGAACCAATGAGCATGCGCGGGACCTACACCGGGGTAATCTAATCCTGCAGAGATACTGTACGGTTCTACAATCTGACCATCGTCGGTTTGCATCAACATGGTTTTACTTCCATGAATTACCCCTTCTAAACCTTTGATGGATGTTGCGGCTGTTTTACCAGAATTTACTCCAAGTCCTCCTGCTTCGGCTGCAACAAGTTGTACATTTTCAGCATCCAAAAAATGATAAAATGCTCCTGCGGCATTGCTCCCTCCACCAACACAAGCAATTACAGAACCTGGGTTTTCGCTACCCGTTTTCTCCAACAACTGAGCTTTACATTCTTCCGAAATAATGGATTGCAAACGCATAACCAAATCTGGATAAGGATGAGGTCCAACAACAGACCCAATGATATAATGCGTATCGACAGGATTGTTGATCCAATCGCGAATGGCTTCATTGGTAGCGTCTTTCAATGTTTTACTGCCACTGGTAGCGGGTATAACCTTTGCTCCCAACATTTTCATTCTGGCAACATTGGGTGCTTGGCGTTGTATATCAATTTCGCCCATGTACACCAAACACTCTAAACCCATAAGAGCACAAACTGTAGCGGTTGCAACACCATGTTGACCAGCACCTGTTTCGGCTATAATTCTATTTTTTCCTAAGCGCTTTGCCAATAAAATTTGACCAATGGTATTGTTCACCTTGTGCGCCCCTGTATGGTTCAAATCTTCTCTTTTTAGGTAAATATCTTTGCCATATTTTTCGCTCAAATTTTTAGCATAAAACAAAGGGCTTGGTCTGCCAACATAATCTCTTAGGAGGGATTCAAATTCTTTCTTAAAAGAATCTTCTTGCATCAAATCCAAATAACTTAGACGCAATTCTTCCACATTGGCATGCAACATTTCAGGTATATAAGCGCCTCCAAACTCGCCAAAATAGCCAGCTTCATTTACTAAATATTTATTGGTCATATAGTTTTTGTAAAAACGATGCGAGTACTTCGGGGTCTTTCACACCAGGTTTGGTTTCAAAACAGCTGTTAAGATCTATCCCCACTAAAAACGGGTGTTGCTTGAAAATAGATTTTACTTTTTGAGCATCGTTTGGGCCGATGCCTCCAGCCATCATTACCGGATTTTGAAACGGGTAAGATTTTAGAACATTCCAATTGAATTTCTTGCCCGCTCCCCCCTTTAAATCCGACTTGTAATCGAGCAAAAAACGATCGACTACTTTTGAAAAAGCTTGGAGAATATTCCAATTGAACGATTCGTTTTTTAAGTGTACGACTTTCCACACATCGACACCCAAAGATTTAATTTCTTGAGCTAATTCAACGCTTTCATCGCCATGTAGCTGTACAACATCCAATTGCCAATCGCGGATTTTCAAACGAATCAATTCAAAGGGTTGATCGACAAATACACCAACCCTTCGAATGGTTTTATTTACTTCTAACGGACATGTATCCGTATAATGGCGCAAAGAAGGCGGATGATAAATGTGCCCAACATACTGAAAGGGCAAGTGTAAAAACGATTGAACGTTTTCGCTGTTTATCAATCCACAAACTTTTACTTCCACTATTTCAGGGCATTAATGAATTCGGTTGCTGCAAATCCTGGCTCATCTTCTTTCATGAAGTGTTCACCAATTAAGAACAGCTTATAACCTGCTTCGTATAATTTCTTCACAGTATCTACAGAATTGATTCCGCTTTCTGCCACTTTGATGTATTTACTAGGAATCATTGGAGCCAAACGAAGTGCGTTTTCAACATCCACTTTCATGGTCGTTAAATCGCGGTTGTTTACACCAACAAAGTCAATATTTCCATCCAAATACTCTAATTCAGCTTCATTGTGAATTTCCAACATGACATCAAGCTTCAAAGCTTTTGCTTTTTCGGCCAAGTTTGCACAGTCTTCTTTACTCAATGCTGCTGCAATCAACAAAATGATATCGGCACCATAAGCCTTACTTTGAAGCAATTGATATTCTTCAATAATAAAATCTTTGCGTAATAATGGCAGTTTACAAGCTCTTCTAGCATCTCGCAAATCTTGCATTTCGCCACCAAAGTATTTATCATCGGTTAAAACCGACATAGCAACAGCACCAGCAGCTTCGTAAGCAGGAGCAATTTCTTTTGTGTCGCACATTGGATTGATAGACCCTACGCTTGGCGACTGACGCTTGAACTCAGCAATGATGGCTGGACCTTTGTGATCCAACAATCTTTTTTTAAGTCTTACGCGCGTTTTCTTAAACATTGGAACCAAATTGTATGTCAATGGATTGACCATAGATCTGGTTTCGAAAACTTCTTTTTTCTTGTGCTCAATTATTTCGTTGAGTATGCTCATTTACTGATGGTTTAATATATTTTTAAATACTTCTAAAGCTTTTTTTCCAATTATGGCTTCTTTCGCTAAAACAAAGGCATCGGCTAAATCTATTTCATTGTAATAGGTAGTAATAGCTAATGCTGCATTGGCACTTACAACATTGTTTTGTTGCTCGGTTCCTTGCCCCTCTAAAACGCTAGAAAATATATTGGCAGCTTCTTTTACTGTTTCGCCTCCATAGATACTTTCTGCACTTTGAGATTTAACTCCAAAATCAGACGGCGAAATTAAGCCTTCGCCGTGAATTCCCGCAAATTTAGTCGCTCCAGTTAAAGAAATTTCGTCGTAACCATCGAGAGCATGGATAATGGTGTGTTTTACACCAGAATCTTGATACAAATAATTGTACAATCTCAGCAACTCTAAACTAAATACGCCCACCAATTGATGTTGAGGTACAGCCGGATTTACCATTGGGCCCAACATATTGAAAAAGGTTTTGATACCCAATGCTTTTCGTACCGGTCCTACGTTTTTTAATGCTGGATGAAACAAGGGCGCGTGCAAGAAACAAATACCTGTTTTATCCAACTGTTGCTTGAGTTTCGATTCATCATTGGTGAATTTCACTCCCATGTATTCCAACACATCAGAGCTCCCGCATTGCGACGATACAGAATAGTTACCATGTTTTACCACCTTCAACCCAACAGCTGCACTTACAATGGAGCTTAGCGTACTGACATTGAATGTATTCTTGCCATCACCACCCGTTCCACATACATCAATGGTTTTAAAATCGGACATATTGATGGGTACGCACAGTTCTAAAAGCGCATCGCGAAAACCTTGTAATTCTTCCACCTTAATAGGACGCATTAAAAAAGCCGAAATGAAGGCCGTGATTTGGTATTGATTATCAAAACCTTGACCAATTTTAACCAAAGCGGCCTTAGCTTCTTCTCGGGTAAGACTTTGGTGATTTATTAATTTGTTTAAATATGTTTTCATATTGATTAAAGGGTCATCCAGTTTTTCAAAATTTGTTTTCCTTGAGGTGTCAATACACTTTCAGGATGAAATTGCAATCCATAAATAGCTTTTGATGCATGTTTGATAGCCATTATGCTTTCATCGCCTTTTTCTATGGCCAAACATTTTAGCTCAGAAGGCAAATTGCTGTCTACCGACCAGCTGTGGTAACGCCCTATTTCTGAATCCTCATCAACCCCTTCAAACAAAGGCGATTGTACGACAACTTTCAATTGACCTGGCACTCCGTGTTGCACCTCTTTCAGATTGTAAATCTTCCCACCAAACGCTTCGGCTATGGCTTGATGACCCAAACATATACCCAACACATTTTGGGTAGTTATCTTTTCAATAAGCTTAGGCATAATTCCTGCATCTTTCGGTAAACCAGGCCCTGGTGACAATACAATGTGTGCATACTTCAAGGCATCATCTACCGTAATTTCATCGTTTCGTTTCACCACCACTTCCGCTCCAAGCGCTTCTAAGTAATGCACCAAATTGTAGGTAAACGAATCGTAATTATCTATCATCAATATTTTCATATCTCTTCAGCTAGTTTTAAAGCAGCTTCAAGTGCTGCTACTTTATTATACACTTCTTGACATTCACTTTCGGGTGTAGACTTCGACACAATACCGGCACCGGCTTGGTATTTCAACACGCCATTTTTAGATAAAAACGAACGTATGGTTATAGCCAAATTCACAGAACCATCCAAGCCCAGGAAACCGATCGCACCGCCGTATTCTCCACGGAAATTGTTTTCGTACTGACCGATCAATTCCACAGCCTTGTACTTTGGCGCACCGGATAATGTTCCTGCGGGAAAAGTCGCCCCAAAAGCATCGATACCCGATACATTTTCTTTCAATTGCCCAACTACTTTCGAAACCAAATGGATGACGTGTGAGTAGAAATGGATTTTCTTCAAGCTTTTGATGCTTACTGCGTTGGCAATTTTTGACAAATCGTTTCTGGCCAAATCGACCAACATGGTGTGTTCAGCATTTTCTTTTTCGTCGGCACTTAACGCTTGCGCTCTTTCTCTATCGGCCTTATCGTCTCCGCTTCTTTTCACCGTACCGGCTATAGGGTCAATTTCTACTGCTCCTTTAGCATCCAGAACTAATTGTGACTCGGGTGAAGAGCCTAATATTTTGAAATCGCCATAATCGAAATAGAACAAATACGGCGATGGATTTATGCTACGCAAAGCGCGGTAGGCATTAAAATCGTCGCCTTTGAAAGCTTGCTCAAACGATCGAGACAAAACCAGTTGAAAAACATCGCCTTTTTGGCAATGCTCAATGGCTTTGGTTACCATGCCCTTGTATTCGTTATCGCTTAAGTTCGACGTTTTATCTCCATTCAATGAAAAACTGAATTTTGGAAACACCGACATGGAAATGATGTCTTCCACAGCGCTTAAATTATTGCTACCATCGGTGGTAAAGGAGTAAAGAAAAGCCTCGTTATTGTAATGGTTTATTTCTATGATGTTTTGGTATAGAGTGAATCGCGCATCAGGTATTACTTGCTTTTTAAATCCTTCTTGTATGCGCACAGAATCAAAAAATTGCAAGCTTTCGAATGAAAAATAACCGAAGAAACCGTTGCTAAACCCTTCGCAATCGCATTGAACCGTATTCAGGGCTGTCTCGAAGGTTTCTATCAGTTCCGATCTGTTCTCACTTTCTAAAAACTGTTTGTCTTTACCAACCGAATAACTCAAAGATGTTGCATTGAGTTCGATGTGCACCAAGGGGTTGAAACAGATGTACGATTTTGCTTCTGCGGCGCTCTGATAATCGGCACTTTCTAGCAAAGCCGACTGAGGAAATACGTCGCGAATTTTGAGATACAAATTAACCGGTGTATAGGTGTCGGCCAAGACTTTTTTAACCGATTTGAAAAGTTGTATGTTGTTGAAATTCATGTTTTTGAAAATATTAGGCAAAAAAAAAGCGAACTGCTTAGTGCAGTCCGCTTTACGAAATATAAAGGTATGACTATAGCACTAACTCATGAGAGAAATGTGCCACCACCATATTTTGTTTGTTGCGTTAATCATAGTGCAAATGAATGCATTTTTTTTGAATTGTCTCCATCAACGAAATATTAACGTTTTAAGTTTTCAGTTTTTTGATTTCCTTTTTTTCATATTTGCGGCATGCTCTACACTGCTTATCACAAGGCGTACAACCACGCTGTTTTACCAGAGGAACACAAGTTCCCGATGCTGAAATACGATTTGCTAAAAGAGCAACTTTTACACCAAGGCATTTTAGAAAAACACGAGTTATTTACCCCTTCTAACCTTGCCTCAGATTTAGATATTCTTCGCGTTCATTGTGTAGAATATCTTGACAAATTGCACCGCCTGGATTTAAATAAAATAGAAGAACGCAGAACGGGTTTTCCCTTAAGTAAAGAACTTATTGAGCGCGAGAAACTCATTATGCAAGGCGGAATAGATGCCAGTATTTTTGCGTTGGAAAACAACAGCATCAGTATGAATATTGCTGGCGGAACCCATCACGCTTACAGCAACCGCGCCGAAGGATTTTGCCTACTCAACGACATCGCCATTGCGGCTGCAAAATTGGAAACAGAGTACAAACTTGCTTCTATTCTCGTTGTTGATTTAGACGTACACCAAGGCAATGGAACGGCAGAAATTTTCAAAAACAATCCGAACATCTTCACTTTCTCAATGCATGGGCGGAACAACTACCCTTTCAAAAAAGAAAACAGCAATTTAGACATTGCTTTAGAAGACCACGTTTCCGATGAAGAATACCTTTTCATTCTTCAAAAACACCTACCCGATTTACTTAACAAACTTCAACCTCAATTTGTGTTTTACCAATGCGGAGTAGATGTATTGGAATCCGATAAATTAGGGAAGTTGGGATTGAGTTTAGAGGGTTGTAAACTGCGCGATCAGATGGTTTTTGAAATGATACGGAGCCGCAATATTCCTATGCATTGCTGCATGGGTGGAGGGTATAGTAAAGACATAAAAATAATTGTAGATGCCCATAGCAATACCTTTAAAGAAGCGGTTGATTATTTATAATTCTTGATTCTCGTATTTCTTAGCCACTTCGTCCCGATAGCTATCGGGAGTGTACCGGAACAATTTGTATCGAGAAGACTCTGCTCGTCCTCTTTCTCAACAAGCATTTTCAACCTTCATCTCGATACTATTTTGTTGCATTCTATTTCTCAAAATCACTCGATGTGACGAGATTCTTTAAGCTTGTTTCTTAACACTTAGTACTTTTCACTTGATACTTTCAACTAGTGGCAATAACTTTACAGACTAGAATTGAAATACCATGATGGGAGATATTTTTGGCCAATTAGGCAACATACAAGCAAATGTCGAAAATGCGAAAGCCAAGTTGGGTGATTTGAGAATTGCAGCAAATTCAAACTGTGGAAGATTGAGCGTAGTGGTAGATGGCAATCAAAAAATTAACGACATCCATATCAACGAAAATTTTGACGACAACGAAGAATTAGCAGATGTTTTATGCAACACATTAAACAAAGCTTTAGAGAACAGTAAAAATCAAATGAAATCAGAGCTTGAGGCTGCTACAGGTGGTTTACTCAACGGCATGCCAGGTTTATGACAAAAAGCAACCTGAGAAAAAGATACAAGCAACTTAGAAAAGCACTTACTTTTTCTGAAAGAGAAACTGCTGCACAAACCATTGCAGAACATTTAGCTATCATCATTCCCGATGGCGCAGTAGTGCATTGTTTTTTGCCAATAAAAAATCTTTTTGAAGTTGACACTTTCATCATCATAAATGCGCTCACCAACCTGAAACCCGACATCCGTTGGGCCAGCAGCATATCGGATTTTGATTCCCTTACTATGCCTTGTTATGCATTGGATTTAAACAACATATCCAACAACGCATACAATATACCAGAGCCTGCAGAGCCTCTTTCTAAAATTGACCCTAACTCCATTGATTTTGTCATTACGCCCCTTTTGGTGTGCGATTCTAAAGGATACCGAGTGGGTTATGGAAAAGGATTTTACGATCGTTTTTTCGCAACCATATCTCCTACTTGCAAAAAAATTGGCGTCAATTACTTCCCTCCCCTACAGCATACTATTGACATCAATGCTTTTGATATCGCCTTAAACATGCATGCTTCGCCTGAGGGAATTACTACCTTTACACCATGAGTACGGCCCAAGAAAGAGCGCGCCTTTTGGCATTGAAAAAACGACAAGATGCTCGGTACAAAAACGACGATGTTGATGCCTTGGCAAAAGCCATTCTTTCGGGAAACACTGTCGCTTTATCGCAAGGCATAACCTTAGTAGAAAGCACTCAAAAAACCGACAGAACAAAGGCAAACAATCTAATAGAAGCCTGCTTAAAACACGATAATAAAAGTTTCCGACTGGGTATTACCGGCGTTCCCGGTGTGGGAAAAAGCAGTTTTATTGAACAGTTTGGTCTTCAACTCATAGCTTCAGGACACAAAGTTGCCGTGCTTGCCATCGACCCAAGTTCGGGAATAAATAAGGGCAGCATATTGGGTGATAAAACCAGAATGAACGATTTGAGCACACACCCGCAAGCATTTATACGACCAAGTCCAGCATCGGATGCACTTGGAGGTGTAGCCAATAAAACTCGCGAAGCTTTGCTCTTGTGTGAAGCCGCAGGATACGATTACATCATTGTCGAAACTGTGGGTGTAGGTCAAAGCGAAACCGCGGTAAAAAACATGACCGATTTTTTCCTATTACTGATGCTTTCAGGTGCAGGAGATGAATTGCAAGGTATAAAAAGAGGCATCATGGAAATGGCCGATGGATTGGTTATTACAAAAGCCGATGGTGAGAATAAAAACCCTGCGAAACTTGCCGCACAAGAATACCGAAGAGCTTTGCATCTTTTCCCACCGAACAAAAACAATTGGCCCGTACACATTTCTACCTGTTCTGCTTTAGACAAAGTAGGACTGGATGTAATAGAAAGGGCTCTAAAAAGTTTTCAAACAGAACAAATTGATTTCATCGCTAAAAATAGAGGCGAACAGAATAAAAAATGGTTCTCAGATCAGCTTGAACAACTTTGGAAAGAAAAGTTGTATCAAAATATAAGTTTAGACGAATTGCGTAAATGCCAGTTATTGGCCGAACAAAACAAAGGCAATCCTTTTAAAATGGCCGAAGAACTCATACAATCAACCCAACAGAAGTAACGCATTCATGCACGTTTTAGAACCATACTACAACTGGCGACACCTATATATAGCATCGGAAGACGAGTATTCTCCTTTTTACGGTTACCACAATTCAGAAACTGAATTTACGCACGCCATCTACAATTTTGTTATTCACCCACAGTGGGACAGCATCGATTCTCCGACCTTGTTTATGAAGGTTTTGTACGTAAACTACAATACAGGTGTAGCGGTAATAGAATTGATTGGTGAGTGGAACGATACCCATTACGACGATGTCAGAAATTTCAAAGAAACTGTAATCGATCCTTTGTTGGACAATGGGGTAAACAAGCACATCCTTATAGGTGAAAATGTCTTGATTTTACATCCCGACGACGACTCGTACTATGAGCAATGGTTCGAAGACTGCAACGAGCAAAATGGATGGGTTACTTTGCTCAATTTCAGAGATCATGTATTGCAAAGTTTCGAAGAAATTGGGGTCGACCAATATTTTATTTCAGGTGGTACGTTAACCGATTTAGCATGGAGAACCAAAGAACCCGAAACTCTATTTGAAGAAGTAGATAGCATTGTATCAAAAAGACTAGCATAAGCTTATGGCAACTATTTGTGGCGTACCCGAACATTTTAATTTTCCTTTAAAACAAGCTTTGAAAAAACACCCACAACATCGGTGGGAGGACTGCAAAGGAGGTTCTGGGCAAATGCGCCAAATGCTTAACGATGGAGACGTAGATTATGCTGTAATGCTAACCGAAGCTGCAGTGTATGCCATTTTACAAGGCGACGAATTAGACATTGTTACCGAATATGTTTCTACACCACTTTTTTGGGGAATTTACTGTCATTCAGACAACCCTAACAACTCTACAACCGATAGCGCATTACCGCTTTTGGTGTCGCGTTATGGATCGGGATCGCATTTAATTCCATTTGCAAAAGCGCATCAAGAGCAGTATGCATACAATCCTGAAATAAAAGTTATTTCTAACCTCGATGGAGCTTTGCAACATTTCAATAAGGGCAACGACGGTTTGTTTTATTGGGAAGAAGTTACTACCGAGCCTTTTATCGCAACCAATTCCATTACAAAAGTGGGATTGTTTCCTGCTCCGTGGCCAAGTTTTGTTTTGGTGAAACGCAAAAGCACCACCGACACACTAAACGCTATCATCGAAGATGCAAAACTAGAAGTTGAAAAACTCAAGTTGAATACAGTCACATCCATTGAAACCATTTGTACTGCATACAATTTAGATAAAGCAGAGACTAAAAAATGGTTGAACCGAACAGAATGGTTTCAGGGCGCCTTAAGCGTTGATACACTATTGACTATTGCTAAAATTTTAAAAGGTCAAGACCTAATAAAAACGATCGATAAAGAGAAACTTATTTTGGGATAAAATCTTTAACAACACTGTTTTGAGCTGGGTAAGCATTAAAAGTACCTTGACCTAAAGCCACCAATTCGTTGTTTTGATCAAAAATTTCTCCTTCCGTAACATATAGTCGTTTACCGGCCTTACGCACTTTACCCTCTCCACGTAAAACATCGCCTACAAATACAGGTTTCAAGAAATTAAGTTTAAATTCTACGGTCGACACCAATTCATCTTTTTCGGTAGCCAAACTTAGCGATGCCACTCCCATTACGGCATCCATAAAAGCAGCCATAACTCCCCCGTGTAGTACACCTGGTGAGCTTTCGTGTTGACTCGTAATTGGCATTGAATAGGTAACATTTCCAGGTTCATTGATTATGAATTCCATGTTATTAAGGTTACCAAACTGGTTCACCTTATTGTAAATCTCCATCAAATTGTTCATATGCTTACCGTAACTTTTCTACTTTCGTGCCAAACTTACAAGGTTCGTGTTCAAGCAAGACGCTCAAGGATATAATTTAATCATAAAACGCACTCTAATTTTTACGTTGGGGATGCTCAGTTACTTTCGTTTTAGGTACAAGTTCAAACTCGACATTCAAGGGTACGACTCATTAAAAGACCTACCGAAGGAAAATGTACTCTTTGTATCCAATCACCAAACATACTTCGCAGAAGTAATTTTATTCTACCATATTTTGTGTTCGCACAAAAACAAGCGCAAGCGCCTACTTGGTTTTCCTACATATTTATTGAATCCAATTGTCAACTTTTATTATGTTGCTGCACTTGAAACAATGAAAGCAGGTATTTTACCAAAACTGTTTGAGTACACAGGTTCTGTATCCATTAAACGTACTTGGAGGGAGTCTGGTCAAAACATCAATCGTCAAGTGGATATGAAAGATATATCCAATATCAAAAAAGCTTTGAACGATGGATGGGTATTGACTTTCCCACAAGGAACAACAAAAGTACACGCTCCAGGACGAAGAGGTGTTAGCCACATCATAAGAACATATCAACCTTTGGTAGTTCCTATTCAGGTAGATGGCTTCAGACGTTCTTTTGACAAAAAAGGTATCTTCATCAAAAAGAAAGGTGGCACTTTAAGATTTATTATCAAAAAACCAATGGAATACAATCCGGATGAAAATCCAAATGTGTTACTTAGTAACATCATGTCCGCTATTGGTCAAGAAGAAGCCATTAAAAACACTGTAAAACCATGAAAAAATTAGTTTTTGCCGCATTGAGCATTTGCTCTGCAGTTGCTTTCACAAGCTGTAACCAAGAAAAAATCGATCAACTAGAAGCTGAAAAGACTCAGCTGCAAAACGAACTTCATAAAGCCGAAGAAGTAAGTGCTTTAAAAGATTCAACTATCACCGATTTCTTCGAAGCGTTGGCCGAAATAGAATCGAACTTAGAACAAGTTAGAAATACAGAAACTAAGTTGGGTAACATGCGCCTTAGAGGCGATGTAAAGAAAGACACGAAAGAGCAAATTATTGGTGACATCACCGAAATAAGTGAGCTTTTAGGTGAAAACAAAAAGACCATCAAACGTTTAAACCAATTGCTTTCTAAATCGAATATCAACTCAGATAAACTGAGAGAAAGCATCGCAAGTTTAGAAGAAAGAATCAACACTAAAGATTCAGAAATTAATCGCCTTACAAGCAACTTATCGAATGCCAATACAGCTCTTTCTGCCTTGAATCAATTGTACATAACTAAAGTGAACGAAGCTGAAAGTTTGGACGTTGAATTGAACACTGCATTTTATGCTTTTGGAACTTTCAAGGAATTGAAAGAAAACAAAGTATTGAGCAAAGAAGGTAGCATTATTGGACTTGGTGGCGCTAAGACTTTGGCCGAAGATTTCAATAAAGAATACTTCAAAAAAATCAACATCAAGGAAACCAACAACATCAAACTATACAGCGAAAAAGATGTTGAATTGGCTACTGAACACCCTTCTGACAGCTACACTATAGTTGACCAAGAAGGAACAAAAACACTTCAAATTAAAGACGCAACGGCTTTCTGGTCAGTGAGCAAATATTTGGTAGTAATTACCAAGTAAACATGTCAAAACCATTTCTAACATATCCGCCCAAAGTTATCATAGCTTGGGCGGAGAGTGTTGGAGGCAATAAGGAACTTACCGATTGGTTAATGAACAACGGTTTTCCTGAATTGGCATTTTTCACCTTTGCTTGTTATCACAATTCAAAAGCCAGTCAATGGCTGTTAGACCATGGGTTTCAACCATTATTGGCGACCATACATGGTGCTGAAGGAAGTGAAAAAGCATTAAAGTGGCTTACAGATAACGATTTTACTGTACTGCACCACATAGCCAAAGCTGCCGACAACGATGACAAACACATGCTTTGGTTGACCAAACATGGTCACAAAGAATTCTTTTACCTAGCCCTTAAACTTCGAGAGGCAAAAAATGGCATTGAAGCTGACAACAACGATCCGCACAAAATTTCTTTTTGATTATGCTCAATAGCTACGTTAAAAAAGTACCATTCAAGATTATCGTTTTGGCCAAACTCTTTCCTTTAATGGAAAAGTTATCGACCAAATTGGTTGTTCGCGAAGCAATAAAAATGTTTTTCAGACCCATTCGCTATCAAATACCAGGCAGCGAATTAAAACTTAGAAACAAAGCCACCATTAGCTACCACAACACCAGCCAAAATACAATTGCCGTACTGCAATGGGAAAGCAATAAAAACGCCCCATACGTACTTTTAATGCATGGATGGGCAAGCCGTTCAACCCATTTCAAAAACTTCATAGAATCGCTTTTGAACCAAGGTTTTAATGTTATATGCCCTGAAGCGCCGGGTCATGGATTAAGCAATGGCAGCAAATCCGACATCATTCGGTTTGCAGAAAGTATTGCCGTAGCACATAAAATGGTAACGCCAAAATATTGGATTGGCCATAGTATGGGTGGAAGTGCAGCAATGTATTGCATCAACCATTTTGATTGCAAACCCGAACACCTATCCATTATAGCGAGTCCTTCGATTGCCTTTGACATTTTACAAGTGTTTACTCAACGTTTGAACATAAGCGAGTCGCTAGTACCACTAATGAGCAAACGAATAGAATACTTATACGACGGTAAAAAATTAAAAGATTATACGGCTGAATACATCATTCAAAGATTGCCCAAAGACGTCTCAATGAATTTGGTTTATGATTCTAAAGACACCGACGCCCCTGTCCATCACGGCGAACGATTGCACGAACTTTACCCTAGTGCTGATCTTAAAATAACGGAGAAACTAGGCCATGTAAAAATCATAAAAGACCTTTCTGTTTTAAACACCTGCCAAAAGTACTGGACAAGTAATTAAACCTGCGAAACACGAACGATAAAGCACAAAGTTTTCCCGTAGATTTGTTTCCTTATAGCAACTCATTTATGTCTACAGATTTTATAAGAACTTGGTTAAGTAATTACTATGAAGGCGACACACTTATTTGGTTGCGCCTAGGTATCTACTTACTCAGTTTCATTATTGTTTCCCTTTTATTCTATAAAATTTTAAAGGAAACATTGCTCCAAGTTATCAAGCGCCTGGTTAGCAAAAGTAAAACGCAAATAGACGACATACTATTTGAAAGAAAAACATTTACCTGGTTGCTTCAGCTTATACCAGCTTTGTTGTTTTATTTCACTCTCAACTTCGTTTTTGTTGATTTTCAAGAGTCTTTACACTTCCTACGAAACTTAACGGGAGCTTACATGATTTTCACTTTTTTAATGGTGATCATCAGCATATTAAACTCTACAAGAGACTTACTAAAACAAAACGAATTTTTCAAAGACAAACCTGTTAACAGCTACATACAGGTTATCAAAATTTTTATTTATGCTTTTGGTATTATAGGCATCATTAGTCTTTTGGTTGGCAAATCGCCTATTTATCTTTTTAGCGCATTAGGAGCTGTATCGGCTGTATTGTTATTGGTTTTTAAAGATTCTATTTTAGGTTTTGTTGCTTCTATTCAAATTGCAGCCAACGACATGCTGCGTGTAGGCGATTGGATTACGTTTACCAAATACGGAGCTGATGGTGATGTATTGGACATTAGTTTGGCCAGTGTACTCATCAAAAACTTCGACCTCACTATTACTTCAGTTCCTACTTATGCTTTTGTATCGGACTCTTTCAAAAACTGGAGAGGCATGCAAGAAAGTGAAGGCCGAAGGATAAAACGAGCCATTTACATTGACAAAAACAGCATTCAATTTCTTAATGATAAGGACCTTGAAAATCTTTCAAAAGTAACTTTACTTCAACCTTACTTTGAAAAAAAGAAACTTGAATTAGGCACTTTAGCAGGCACGGATATCAACGGGCGCAGACTAACCAACATTGGTACTTTCAGAAAATACATGGAATTGTATCTCGGACAACACCCTATGCTTAACCAAAATCTTACGAGTATGGTACGACAATTAGAACCAAATTCTGAAGGATTACCTCTTGAACTTTATGCATTTAGCAAAGTGAAAGAATGGAAAGCTTACGAAGAAATTATGTCCGATATTTTTGACCACACTTTAGCCGTAATACCATACTTCGGTTTGCGATTATTTCAAAAACCTAGTGGAAAAGATTTTCAAGCAATCATAAAATGACAGACGAACAAAAAATAAAATTGGTCAATTTGGCCGGAGCATTTTTCCCTATAGGAACCTTCATTGGTTATCTAATTCTAGTAGGGCATTTTAAAAAGCAAAGAGCCAGTTACGACACATTTTACTACCGTCAATTTATTGGCAACATCATTTTAGGTTTTATCCTAAACTACATCTCAAGGTTTTTAGGACCTGGTGCTTTTAGTGTTGCCGGATTGATAACATTGGCATTCATCTTTTTGAATTGTTACAACATCATAGTAGATAAAAAGACACCACTTCCAATAGTAGGACAGTACTACGATAAATATTTAAATTTCATCTAATGAAAGCTTTAGCCAACCACGAAATTGATTTTGAAATTCTTGGCGAAGAACTACAGTCTATAGAAATAGAGCTGGATCCGCAAGAAACAGTAATAGCCGAAGCCGGTGCATTTATGTACATGGAAGAAGGCATTAAAATGGACACTATTTTTGGTGACGGGTCTCAAAAAGACACAGGTTTTATGGGAAAGTTGTTTTCTGCAGGCAAGCGATTGCTTACAGGCGAAAGCTTATTCATGACCGCCTTCACTCATCTTGGACAAGGCAAACGCAAAGTAGCTTTTGCATCTCCATACCCAGGAAAAATTGTTCCCCTAAATCTTTCTGAACTAAATGGAAAAATAGTCTGTCAAAAAGATGCTTTTTTATGCGCAGCCAAAGGCGTTTCTATTGGCATCGAGTTTCAAAAAAAGTTAGGTGTCGGTTTATTTGGTGGTGAAGGTTTCATCATGCAAAAACTAGAAGGCGACGGAATGGCATTTCTTCACGCAGGTGGAAATATTGTAGAAAAAATATTGCTTCCGGGCGATATGCTTAAAATAGATACCGGATGCATTGTTGGATTTACTCAAGGGGTAAAATACGACATTGAATTTGTAGGTGGAATTAAGAACACATTCTTTGGTGGTGAGGGCGTATTTTTTGCTTCGCTTCGCGGTCCAGGTAAAGTTTGGATACAAAGCATGCCCTTCTCACGTTTGGCCGATAGAGTAATTTCTTCGGCCCCTAAAATGGGTGGAAAACGCAAAGGTGAAGGTTCAATACTTGGTGGCCTTGGCGGTTTAATAGACGGAGATAATTTTTAAATATGGCACTCGTAGAATCACACATGTTGCCTCTAGGCACTCCGCTTCCAAGTCTAAAAACTTTGGAAATTATAAATGGGTATACATTGCCCGAAACACAAAGCGATTTAACCGTATTGGCTGTTATTTGCAATCATTGCCCTTACGTAATTCATATCATTGAAGCGTTTTCAGCTGCGCTCAACACATTGCAATCGAAAGGAATACAAACTATAGCTATTAGCAGCAACAACATTGTTACTCATCCTCAAGATGCACCAGAATACATGGCTGAATTTAGTACGCAACATGAATTCACTTTTCCGTATGCATACGATGCTACACAAGAAATAGCAAAAGCGTTGATGGCAGAATGTACACCCGACTTTTTTGTTTTTCACAAAACCGAAGGATTGATTTATCGAGGTCAGTTTTGCGACAGCCGTATCGGAAATGACATTGCTCCTTCTGGACAAAGTTTGCTTAACGCCATAGATACATACAGCACCTCTAAACAAATAGTTTCTGAGCAAAAACCAAGTATTGGTTGCTCAATAAAATGGAAATAAATGCGATTCAACGTAAGCGAAATCACCGAATTAATAAAGTCTAGACGAACCATAACACCTGAAAATTTTTCAGATCGAGTGATTCACAAAGAGGTATTGAACAACCTGCTTAACGCTGGTATATGGGCTCCAAACCACGGAAAAACTCAACCTTGGCGCTTCAAAATTTACCGTGAACAAGGCAAAGAACAATTAAAAGAGTTGTACACCAATGCTTACAAAGAGCTTACGCCTCCACACCTTTATCAAGAATCTAAAGCCACTAGGATTGCTTCAAGAATAGACAAAAGTTCGGCCATTGTGATGTTGAATATGGTAAGACAAGAAGAAGAAAAAATTCCGGAAATTGAAGAAATTCAAGCAGTAGGAATTTGCGCTCAAAACATCATGCTTATGGCCAGCGCCTATGGCATCGGTTGTTTTTGGTCTTCACCAAAATTTATTTACAACAAAGCTTTCAACAAAACCGTTGGTATCAATGAAAAAGACCATTGTTTAGGTTTGTTATTTTTAGGCTACGCACCAGGAGAATGGCCAAAAGGACAGAGAAAACCGGTGGAGTATTTAAGCGAATGGATAGAAGATTAAAATGTTAATAAGACTTCGAAATTATTTCGACCACCCTGTACAGCGCAATTATATTGTGTTTCAATTCTACAATCTAGAAATGGCTGAAGCTTTTCAGTTGACCTTGATTGAAAATAACATTGAATACGAAAGGGACGACGAGGAAGAAAGTGTTCCGAAAAGGGTCTTATTTGGCATCCACAAAACCTATGCCGATCAAGCCAAGGAACTCAACAACATTACAATAGGAAAACATCGCAAACCCTTTGTTGCTAACCCTTACTTAAAATGGTTCATGCTAATCATTGTGGCGGGTGCAATTACTTTATCAATTATTGGTTATTTAAAGAATGCAGCATAAACTACTTTTCACCCTACTCTTTTTATTGGGAGGTTTACAATTAAGTTTCAGTCAAAATAAACAAGCTGAATTCGGTATTGTTCTGCGCCCAATTTTTGAAAGCGATGCATTTAGAACAGGGCCCATAAAAGCCATTAACGACGATTTGATTTTAACCATTCGTCAAAAATCGGGTTTTGCTTATGGTGCTATCATCCGATATGGCTTAACCAAAAGCTTGTATTTCGAAGGGGGCTTAACCATTACTACAAGAAATATATCGCTCAATGTAATTGATGAAGAATATGACTACAACATCGATAGCGATTTTAAATTCTTAACCTACGAACTGCCAGTAAATGTTATGACTAAAGTACCTATCCGGGACAACTTTTTTGTAACTGCAGCCGCTGGATTTGTTTTCGACTTTTTGCCTTCCGATTTAGAAACCTTCACTCCTGACGGTTCTTTTTACCATAGAACTTTTTATAAATCTTGGATTCAAGGGGCTGTTTCTGCCAATATGGGCTTAGAATATGCTACCAAAAATGCAGGCAGTATCTATATCGGAGCTAGTTTTCATCAACCATTTACCGATCTTACTATTACACGTATTGAGACTCAGAAGAGAATCAACAACAGAGAAGAAGAGCATACCATCTTCACCAATATTGCGGGATCGTATCTAACCTTCGATGTGCGTTATTTTTTTCCTGAAAACAAAAAAGCCCCTTCGCTAAACAAATAGCAAAAGGGCTTCTATATTAAGATTGTTTGTGCTTACGCTTTAGCAACAATCGCAAAAGTAAATTCTACTTCATCATCAATTGCCTTGTCTTTAATGCCATCAAAAAATGAGGCACTACCGTATTTGATTTCGAACTTTGTTCTGTCAAATTTCACATCGCCACTGATAGCAACCATGCCTTTCCCTACTTTGTATTTTACAGGGAATGAAATTTCTTGAGATATTCCTTTGATGGTTAAGTTACCAACCATAGTGCCAGTTCCATCGTTGTTTGATGTAAACTTAGTCATTGCAAACTGAGCTGTTTTATGATTTTCAACATCAAAGAAATCACCCGATTTTAAGTGGTTCAATAATTTATCTCCATACTGTCCATCCAAATCAGAACATGTAATGGTTGTCATATCTGTAGAAAAAGATGCGGCAACAATTTTGTTGTCTTTTACTTCTACATTACCGTCTTTAAAAGTAAGGCCACCTGAATGTTGACCACCTACTTTTTTTCCTATCCATTTTATTACACTCTTTTCAGAATCTAATTTATGGTTGTTTCCTCCATCGTTAGCAAATGATACAAACGATACGGTTAGTGCCAATAAGGCTGTTGCTAGTTTTCTCATGATGTTTTATTTTTTGTTTTTGAGTTTGTTTAAAAGATGGTTGAGTGTATTCACCTCTTCGTCATTTAAGTTATCCATTATAGAAGACATCTTAGGCATGTTATCATCTATTTCAGACAAGATGTTCAAACCTTTTAGGCTGATCGTTAAATCTACTTGCCGTCTATCGGATTTATTTTCACAACGATTTACTAAGCCTTTGTCCAACAAACGATCTATGATTCTGCCCGTGTTGCTGTTTTTATCAACCATACGCTCACTTACCATTTGCAATGAACAGGGTTTTAATTTTTGCCCACGAAGTATTCTCAATACATTGAATTGGTTGGGCGTAAGGTCGTAAGGTTTGAAAAAAACCGAGTTTACCGACTTGTACCACGATGCCGTATGCAAAATGTTTACAGCTAATTCTTGGCGTTTGTTGATGAATTCGGTTTGCTTTATTTCTTCGTTGAGGTTAAACACAACGCAAATATATGTCGCGACAACTAATGTAGAAACATTTAATTGTTAAATTAAACAAACACACCCCTAACAACCTCTACATCAACAGAATGACCACCATGAACTTTTTCTAAATTCAAATTTACAGCATTTTCATCCAAGCGATTTTGATACAATTCTATCTTTTCAGAAGAAAAGAACTCATCCTCATCTCCTACTACATACCGAATATGAGATGCATGTGCAGCTGAGAAAAAATCGAATGTTTCGGGAGCAATTTCACCAGCATACAATAAAACTTTTTTAAAAGGTATTACATTCCATTTTAACCAACGACTAGCCGTGGCTACCCCCTGACTGAAACCGCAAAGCGAAAAATGGGTGTATTTGCTTTTCAAGTGAGAAGAAAGGCTTTCTAAAATCTTCAATTGTTCTGCAATCGCACGTTCGCGATGCTCTTTAGTCATCCAATTGGCACCAACTCTGCCGCTAAATCCATTGAGGTAAAATAAGTTTGGCGCCTGAACAGCAATGATGTCATAGGTTGTAATGTGCTCAAATTTTTTGATGAAATATTTAGCCAACTGACCATACCCGTGCAGCACAATTAAGGCATTCTGACTTTTGTTATCAATAGTTTCTACAACTATTTCTTTCTGGAAAAACATCAATACTCAATCTCCAAAATACAAGTACTCCCTTCGTCGCATGTCATGGTATAGCTTTCTGATTTCAAAGCTCCTCCGTCTTGTACGGTTGTATTGAAGGTTACTAATTTTCCTGCTGGAATTTTACACGTGTACGTACTGTCTATTTTACCAACAAATTGTTGAGCCGATTTAGGACAGCAATCACAGCTAAGCTCTACATCTGACCCCACATTAATTTTATCCGTTGATGAACTTTCGTCAATATTTTTCAAATGAATTTGAGCATAACTAACCACCAATACGGGTATATTTTGTTTTAGGTCTTTGGCTTCATACATTTCATCTGGAATCAACTTAAATTCTTTATAAAAGATAGAAGTTCCATTCACTTGAACCTCATAATCCAAAACTTGTGTTCGTTCAAACGATAAGTTGAAATTACCTTCTGCATCAGTTACAGATTCGGCTATTACTTTCGCTCGTCCTACTACACCCGAAGTTGAGTTTTCTTGCGCATACAATTTCACAGTAACATCAGCTTGCGGTGCATCAGTAAATTCATTCACAACTTTTCCCGAAAAACTAAGTCCTTTATCTACTGTCTTTTTACAACTTGTACTTAGTAAAAGCAAACAAATAGAGCTGAATATAAAAACCATTCTCATGTTATAAATTTAATCAGATTTAGGACTCAGACATAGGCTTTTACTAATTAGACTAGAACACGGTTTTTTCATACATTTCGATTAGAAAGCTTTATAGCACAAAATCCTATTAGGATAGAATGACCGAACAAGAAAAATTAGATCTCAAATTATCGGACTTCCCTCAATGGAGAAAAAAAATCCATCGGGTTATTTTCGGTTACGAAACATTTGCGGGGAAACTCTTCGACATAGCCCTTTTGGTGGCGATTTTGTTCAGCATACTTGCCGTAATGCTCGAAAGTGTACCCAATATAAGAGAACAACATGGCGATTTGCTGCATGTTTTTGAATGGGCATTTACCATATTGTTCAGTTTGGAGTATATCGCAAGAATAGTAAGTCACCCCTACCCAAGAAAATACGTTTTAAGCACCATGGGCATCATCGATTTAGTGTCCATAATTCCAACATATTTAACCTTATTTTCAATTGGATCGCGCTCGTTAGCTGTCATAAGATCCATCCGTTTTATTCGAATATTCAGAATTCTTAAGCTGACTCACTTTGTTGGTGGTGCTCAAGTAATATCACAAGCTTTGTACGCTAGTCGACATAAAATCATTGTATTTCTTGGCTCGGTTATTTGTATCGTTGTAATTGTAGGAACGATGCTTTATGTAGTAGAGGGAGCCGAAAATGGTTTTACATCTATACCTCGAAGCATTTATTGGGCTATTGTAACTTTAACCACTGTAGGTTACGGTGATATTGCTCCGCAAACTGTTTTGGGGCAAACATTGGCATCAATCGTTATGATTATGGGTTATGCTATCATAGCCGTTCCTACAGGAATTGTTACGGGTGAAATGATCAACAACAAAAACCAAAACATCAGCGCAAAAAAATGCCACCGTTGCCAATCTAAAATTACAGCAACACCTGCAAATTACTGCAATACTTGTGGAGAGAAGTTAGTGTAACGTCAATTGGTTTTTTAAATATTCAAACATCTCACTAGAACGTTGTGCCATTAGTCCATCATGTGACAGCAATGCTTCCAACACTTTATTCACATCGTATTTCATGCTCATACGGTAGTTTAACCCGTTCATAGCAGCCGAAATTCCATCGTATGTACCATATCGTGTCAGCCATTGTTCGCTCAATAAAAAAGGCAACATTCTCGTCATTTTACCTTTTTCAGGAACATCACTTTGCAATACTTCATGAACAAAATCGATTAGTTGAGTTATGTCACTTTCAGAATTTTCTAGATGCTTGTGCAACCAATAATCAAAAGCGACATCAACATAAATAGGGGCCATTTTTCCCGCTATCGGACGAATTGATTGGATGATTTCTTTAACGATGGCGTGTTCATCCGTTAGAGAATCTATCTGTCTATGAAAAGCCACCCCCTTTGCCTTTTCATCAGACAATATTTTGAATGAACTTCCTTTGAAAGCATCAGCATACAAATTCCCCCAGGTTAAATCGCGATTAGGATAACTAAGCCATGCATGCACCAAAAAATTCATTTCTAAATATAACCATTGGTGTAAATTTCTGAGCGATAAAAACTAGCTTGCTTATTTTTAATTTATGGCAGGCAACAAAACTGTTTTTTGGTCGGCACAAAGTACTGGGTGGTTATTCTACCTGAGTTTGCTTTTACTGTACAATTATTCAGACGAAAATTTCTCTTGGCAAAGCTTTGTTTCGGCAATCAGCATTTGTTTGGTTGGGTTTCTCATCAGCAGTTTGATGCGTCTTTTTTTCATCAAATTAAACTGGCACAGAAAACCGTTCAAAAACCTCATTCTCAGAATCACTTTGAGTTCATTGGCATTTGCATTTCTGTTCCACGCCATCATTACCACCATCTCGTTTATAGCTTTAGACAATTCCGAAATAGGTTTTACAGCCAACTTGGAAATGCAAATTCAAGTTATACTCAACTGGGCTCTGTTACTGCTTTTCTGGTCGCTGCTTTTTTTCACTTCCAATTACTTTTTAAATTATAGAACTGAGCAGCTTCGAACCGCCAAACTCGAAGCAGAAAACAAATTATTTGAAGTTCAACAACTAAAATCTCAACTCAATCCACATTTTTTATTCAATGCCCTAAACAGCATAAAAGCGCTAATTACAGAAGACCCGAACCAAGCTCGAAATGCAATCAATAAGTTGTCCAATCTTTTGCGACGTACACTCAATACCTCTGGAGAAACGCTTATCAACATCAATGAAGAATTGGATTTGGTAGAAAGCTATTTGGCCCTTGAGAAAATTAGATTTGAGGAACGATTGAATTACACCATTGAAGCCGATGCAAAAAGCAGCAGTCAAAAAATTCCACCGCTTATGTTGCAAACATTGGTAGAGAATGCTGTTAAACACGGAATTGACAAAACATTGCATGGTGGCGAAATAAAAATTACTATCACTGATCAAGAAAACACAACACTGATTACCATAACCAACCCAGGCAAATTGGGAGACAAAAACAACAAAGGAATTGGTGTAGAAAACACACGCCGACGATTGCGATTAATGTTTTCTGATAAAGCCAGTCTTAAACTTAAAAATCACAACGACGGAGTTATTACCACCATCACATTACCACACATATGAGAACACTTATTATTGATGACGAACGCCTAGCGCGTAAAGAGCTTATTACACTATTAAGCGAATACACTGAAATAGAAATCATTGGCGAATGCGATAGCGCCGCTTCTGCAATAGAGAGCATTAAAACTCTAAAACCTGATCTAGTTTTTCTGGATGTGCAAATGCCAGAAAAAACGGGTTTTGATGTAATGAACGAAGTTGGAGACGATAAACCCGAAGTAATTTTCGTTAGCGCATACGACAACTACGCACTCAAAGCATTCGAAATAAACGCATTAGACTACTTGCTAAAGCCTTTAGACCCAACAAGGCTAGACAACACTCTAAAAGAATTAGCCGATAGAATTGGTGTCAACAAAAAAGAAGCCGCTTCTGAAGATGCAGCTAGTACGAGCCAAGACCAACTAACTGAAGACGATCAAATATTCTTAAAAGATGGAGAAAAATGTTGGTACGTAAAACTATCTGACATTCGGTATTTTCAATCGGAAGGCAATTACGTAAAAGTATTCTTCAACGACCACAAACCTATGATTCTCAAAAGTTTAAACACTTTAGAAGAACGATTAGACAGTAAAATTTTCTTTAGAACCAACCGAAAATTCATCGTCAATTTGCGTTGGGTATGCGATGTTGAAACATGGTTTAATGGAGGTTTACGATTAGAATTGCGAGACGGAACCAAAATTGAAGTCAGCAGACGCCAAGCCACTAAATTCAAGGAATTAAAAAGTCTTTAACATATTTTCGATTGCCGTTCATCCTAATTTAAGGTCTATCATCACACACGGCATTATTTTTACAACATCAAATTCATACCATGAAATTATTAGCATACCTATCATTGGTGCTATTTAGCGCCCCCATCTTCGCTCAAAACACCTCTGGCACAATTACTTACGAGGAAAAATTCAACATTCACAAAAGAATGACTGGTGAGCGTGCCAAATACAAAGATTTTGTACCTGAGTTCAGAATCACGAAAGGCATGTTGGTTTTTGACGAAAATTCTGCTCGTTATGCTGATAAAGAAGTGATAACAGGTATTGAAGAAGAAGTTGTAACAGAAGAAAACTCTATGAGAGCTATGATGAAATCCATGGCACCTAAAAATGAATTCTTTATGGACTTCAAGAAGGATAAATTCATTGAGTTTAGAGAATTCCTTGGGCGTGAATTTTTAGTTCAAGGAGATAAGGTAGAACAAGCTAAGTGGAAAATAGTTCCAGAACAAAAAGAAATCAAAGGTTTCATAGCTCAAAAGGCAGAACTTACAAATGAAGAAGGACAACTTGTAGAAGCATGGTTTACACCACAAATACCTGTAAGCATAGGACCTGCAACATATAACAAACTTCCTGGTTTGATTTTAGAAGTTAACATCAACGATGGTGACTTGGTTATATCTGCACTTGAAATCAACATGAACGAAGTAAACAAGGATTACTTAATTGCTCCGAAAAAGGGTAAAAAAGTTACTCCCGATGAATTCCAAGCCATTGTAAAAGAAAAAATGGAAGAAATGCGTGAGTCTGGCCAAGGTGGCGGAATGCACTTTAGAACAAGATCAAATTAAGCCTACTCATTCGATGAAATATTTAAGCATCATTGCTGCACTCTGTATATCAGTAAGTGCTATTGCACAAAAAACAGAAGTTGCTGGTATTGTAAAAAACAAAGACGGCAAGGGTCTTGGATTTGCAACTGTAACACTCCTTTTCCCTGAAGATTCTACCCTAGCTTATTTCGATATTACCGATGAGCAAGGTATGTTTCAAGTAAAAGATGTAAAACAAGGAGCCTACCTTTTGCAAGCAGCTTTTCTTGGCCACCAAACCTTTTACAAACAATTGGATTTGAACAATGGTGAAGAATTACTATCACTCGACCCAATCATTCTAAAAGACCGATCTACAGAACTTGGAACTGTAGAAATTGAAGGGGAAGCCATTCCTTTCCTCATCAAAAAAGATACAGTAGAATACAATTCTGGAGCTTTCAGAACCAAAACCAACGCTAGTGTAGAAGACCTTTTGAAGAAACTCCCGGGTGTAGAAGTTGATAAAGATGGTGCTATAAAAGCACAAGGAGAAAGTGTTCAGAAAGTTTTGGTCGATGGTAAAGAGTTTTTCTCCAACGACCCGAAACTGGCTACCAAAAACATTCCGGCTGACGCTATTAGAAAAGTTCAGGTTTACGATAAAAAAAGCGATGCCTCAGAATTCACAGGTATTGATGACGGCGAAAGAGAAAAAACCATCAATTTATTGCTGAAAGCCGATAGAAAAAACGGTGCTTTTGGAGAAGTTACAGCCGGTTATGGTACTGAAGACAGATACGTTGGTTCTGCAAAAATCAGTCGCTTTTCAGAAAAAACGCAAGCCATGGCACTGGGTAGCATCAACAATGTAAACGACTTCGGGCTTTCTATAGGCGATCTAATTACTTTTAGTGGTGGCCCTGCAGTACTTAGAAGTGGCGGTGGACGTATTACTTCTTCAAGCGCTATTCCATTGTCCGGTCAGTCACAAAACGGACAACTTAAATCTGGTTTAGGTGGTTTAACGTACAGCTACGAATTCGGGAAAAAGAACACCATATCGGCTAACTACTTGTACTCTCACACGAATCGCGAGCTTAAAGAAGAAAGCAATTTCGAACAGTTTACACCGACTACTTCATTCCGTTCTATTTCCTCAAATAATTCAGAGAACATTGGCAACAACCATACCGCTAATGTGTATTGGACCAATGAAATAGATAGTCTTACAAAGTTCATATTACGTGGAAGCATAGGGCAAAGCGACACAAAAGAAACGTCAAACGGTATCAGTACAACATCAGAAAGCGACGGTACTTTCAGCAATGAAAATACAAGCAATTCTTTTGATTCTGGAAAAAGTCCGAACGCTTCTGTGAATGGGCAATTGGTTCGAAAACTAAACGGCAAAATTGGTAGAAACGTAAAAGTAGATTTGTCGGGTAACTTCAGCGAATCTAAAAGCACCAGTGACTGGGACAATGCCTTCGTGTTCGACACGACTCAGGCCGCTTTCGAAAACGACCAACTTTGGAGAATTGTTGACAAAAGCAACAGCTTTACAACCCGTATTCGTTTCAACGAACCTTTAGGTAAAGGATATTACTTAGAGCCGGATATTAGCTACAACCAAAACAACATCAGTTACTTACGTGGCGATTTAAACCAAAAGGATGCCAACCCAGAAGTTAGCAACCTATTAAAGCGCAATGTAAATTACACTGAGGCTGGTTTGAATTTCAAAAAAACATCTTCTACATCGAGTCTTCGCATAGGTGTAATGTTGCACACTGGAGAGCAAAATGTGACCTTAAAAGGCGATACTGTAGATGTAGACAATACGAAGAATATTAGCCGAATATTACCTTCATTATCTTACAGAAAGAAATTTGGTAAAAGCAATTGGGCATACGGACGTATCAATAGCTCAGTAGATTACCCAAGCAGTGGAAATCTATTTTCTGTTCCAAACACACAAAATCAAAACTTCATCAATGTTGGTAATACCGACTTAGCGCCAGAGAAATCTTATACGGCCATGATGGGTATGATATTGTATGATCAGTTTACCTTCTCAAGCTTCAACGCCAATGTAAGTGCCACATTTACCGACGACAAAATCACCAACGAAAAATTTGTAAATGATCGATTGGTTCAAATCAGCCAAACCATCAATTACAAAGATGCGGCAACGGTTAGAGGAAGCGTGAGCTACAACAGACCTATCAAAAAATACGGCATTGTAATCGATGTAAGTGCTTCAGAAACCTTCAACCGAAACTATACCTTGGTCAACGACGAAGAGAATATTCTCAACAGCTACACACACAGTGGCGATTTCAGTATAGGAAACAAAAAGAAGAAAAAAGTAGATGCTTCAGTTGGTATTGGATTTAGCTTAACCGATAGCAAATACAGTGTACAAACCGACTTGAACAATCAATTTCTAACCACTACTTATTTCGGAGACATTGAATGGTTCATTACCGATAGCTGGACTTTTGGAACGGCATTGGATTATAACATTTACGACAGTCAAAGTTTTGGTGACAAACAACGTGTACCATTGCTTACAGCTGAATTAAGCCACAGTTTCTTACAAGGCGACAGAGGCATACTTAAAGTAAGTGCATTCGATTTATTGAACCAGTATAATGGCATCAACCGTGTAGCTTACCAAAACTCAATTGGTGAAACTCGCTCGAATGTTGTTGGACAATATTTCTTGCTAAGCTTTACTTACAAATTGAATAAGTTGGCAGCCGAAAGCAACAAAGGCGGTGGAATGATGTTCCACGGAAGATAATTGGCACGCAAATTGCTAACTCTTAAAATGTATTAATTTTTTGTGGGGAGTAATAATTGTTATTACTTTTACCACAATACAAACACAATAAAATGAAAAAAATATTAGGATTTTTCGCAGCATTTTTAATGTTTGCTAGCTTCAACGCTAACGCACAAGAACTTAAAAATGGCCCTTACCTTGAAGTAAACAAAGAAGTTCATGACTATGGTACCATTGAAAAAGGTGGTGACCCATACTGTGAGTTTACAGTTACCAACAGCGGAACAGAGCCTTTAATTATTTCAAACGCAAAAGGATCTTGTGGATGTACAGTACCTGAGTGGGATCGCGAACCAATAATGCCTGGTAAAACAAGCAAAATCAAAGTTCGTTACGATACTCAACGTGTTGGACCAATCAACAAAACAGTTACTTTAACTAGTAATGCTACTAATGAGCCTACAAAAACCATTAGAATTAAAGGTAATGTAAAGCCAGAAGCAGCAAGTAAAGCACCTGTTAAAGAAGAAGGTCTTTCACCAAAAGCAAACGGTTAATACCCAAGCTTGAAAAAGTTAACCTTACTATTTATATTAATCTCCGGTTTCTGCTCTGCGCAGGAAGCGGAGATTTTTTTTGAGCAAGATTTCCAAAAACTTGGAAAAGTTACAGAAGGAGATCAAGTGAAAATAAAATACGCTTTCACCAATACGGGCACAGAGCCCCTTTTCATTACCAAACACACCGTTCCATGTGTTTGTACAAGAGTGCGCTTCCCTCTTAAGCCCATTGCCCCTATGGCAACCGACACTGTATATGTGTACTTCGACTCTGAAGAAAAAAAAGGGATACAAGACAGAACCATCACCTTGTATTCTAATGCCAAAAATTCTCCTACGAAAATACGCTTTAGGCTCACGGTAAAAAAGAAGTAATACCATCACTTAGAAACAAGTTTACTACCAGCATAAATAAACTCAACACAGTTTATCTTCTTTCTGAAACACTTGATGCATATTTGCAGGCCAAACGAAAGTCATCTAATTAATTACAGTTATGCCGAGCTTATCTAAAAAGGCTATTACAATGCCTTCATCACCTATCCGAAAGTTGGTTCCATTTGCAGAAAAAGCAAAATCACAAGGAAGGGAAGTATTTCACCTAAACATAGGTCAACCTGATATTGAAACTCCAGAAGTTGCCATTGAAGCCATTAGAAACTATAGCGAAACAACTATAGAGTATTCGCACAGTGCTGGTACTATTGGTTACCGTAAAGGCTTGGTTGACTATTACGGAAAACTTGGTGTAACGCTTACAGAAGATCAATTGTTGGTAACAACAGGCGGTTCAGAAGCATTACTTTTTGCTATGAGCACTTGTCTTGACGAAGGCGATGAAATCATTGTTCCCGAACCTTTTTATGCCAATTACAACGGTTTTTCGCAAAGTGCGGGTGTAAATATTGTACCCGTTAGTGCGGATATCAACAATGGTTTTGCCTTGCCTCCTATTTCTTCGTTTGAAGAAAAAATTACTCCGCGTACCAAAGCCATCATGATTTGCAACCCAGGTAATCCAACCGGGTATGTATACAGCGATGAAGAATTGCAACAACTCAGCGAAATTGTTTTGATGCACGATTTGTACCTCATTGCTGATGAAGTTTACCGCGAATTTGTGTACGATGCCGATAGAGCAACTTCTGTATTAGAACTGAAAGGACTTGAGTCGAATGCCATTGTTATAGATTCTGTTTCTAAGCGATACAGCATGTGCGGTGTTCGTATTGGTGCTTTGGTTAGTAAAAACACCGATGTCATTGCAGCAGCTATGAAATTTGCACAAGCACGTTTAAGCCCACCATCGCTTGGTCAAATAGCAGGTGAAGCGGCTTTAAAAACAGAGCAAAGTTACTTTGACAAGGTAAAGATAGATTACAACGAAAGACGTTTAACCCTAGTAAATGGATTGAACAATATACCGGGAGTATTTTGCCCAATGCCAAAAGGGGCTTTTTACTGTGTAGCCAAATTACCAGTAGACAATGCCGAAAAATTCTGTCAATGGATTTTAGAACATTATCACTTAGACAATCAAACTCTTATGATGGCACCTGCCGCAGGTTTTTATGCGTCGCCCAATAAAGGTTTGCAAGAAGTTAGAATGGCATATGTTCTTAAAAAAGAATCGTTACTGAGGTCATTAGAAATTCTAGAAGGCGCTTTAGCTCAATATCCAGGAGCACAAGATTAAGCTTCTTTAGATTACCATAGTTTCCTATTTATTATACCGCAGTTATAGCACTAAGCTTGGCTGCGGTATTTCTATTTTCATATTTTCGAGTTCCATTGATAAAAATGAAAAGATTTTTCTCTTTAGCCGTCTTCGCACTGCTTTCTATAAGTACACTTTTAGCACAAACAAAACTGGATAGCGAAAGCATTTGGTATTCGCCAAAATATTATGGCAAAACTGTTTCCGGTTTCACATCCATGGCCGATGGCAAGCACTACACAAGGCAAGACCGCAGCTTAGAAGGAACAGAAATCAATAAATACGATTTCAAATCAGGCAAAAAAGTAGCTACTTTATTTTCTACCAAAGCACACAACATCAAACTAAGTGGTTACACTTTAAGCCCTAGTGAAGATTTCATCATTTTAGGAACAGATGTAGAAAGCATTTACAGACGATCTAGTAAAGGACATTACTACACCTACCAATTGGCTAACAAAAGTCTAAAGCCCATTGCCAACCACGACGACGGAAAAATTAGCCATCCAACATTCTCACCAAATGGTAAACATCTTGCTTTTGTAAGAGACAACAACCTGTACATACAAGAATTATCGACCGGAAAAGAAACGGCTGTTACTACCGATGGTGCTTACAATTCTATCATCAACGGAATGTGCGATTGGGTATACGAAGAAGAATTTGGTTTCACACGGGCTTTCGAATGGTCGCCATCTGGAAATTATTTAGCTTTTATCCGCTTTGATGAATCGGAAGTAAAAGAATGGGATCTAACCTACTACGGTGAATTGTATCCTGAGAAGTACAAATTCAAATACCCTAAAGCTGGAGAAGCCAATTCTAAGGTAAGCGTGAAAATGTACAGCATTGCAGACAACAAATTAAAAGACTGCACAATACCTGACAACAACGACATTTACGTACCACGTATCAACTGGAAAAATGGTAGCGATGAGTTGGTAGTATTCCAAATGAATCGTTTGCAAAACACCATGAAATTCATTTCATACGATTACAAAACTATAGGTGGCACTATTTTCTACACCGAAGTTTCAGACACGTATCTTGATCTTGATGTAACCGATTACGTTTACTTTTTACCAAACAATCAAGGGTTTCTAAAAACGACCGAAAACGATGGTTTTGCTCACATTTATCACTTTTCAGACAATGGAAAACTTTTAAAACAAATCACCAAAGGAGATTTCGATGTTATCGATGTTTATGGATTTGACGAAAAAAAGCAAGAAATCTATTTCCAAGCGGCTAAAAACAGCCCAATGGATAAAGGCGTTTACAAATCGAGCATTAAAAAACCATTGATAAAAGCTTTAACGCCAGAAGTAGGAACTTCAAGAGCTAATTTCTCTAGCAATTTTTCATATTTCATAAACTTTTACTCTACAGCAAACACACCAACTACGGTTACCCTATTTACAGGTTCGGGTAAAAAGGTTCGCGTATTGGAAGACAACAAAGATCTTTCTGTTGCAATAAGCGAGTTAAAATTGAGTCCAAAGGAATTCATAACCATTCCAACAAAACATGGCAAACTGAATGCTTGGATGATCAAACCCGCCGATTTTGAAGAAGGAAAACAATACCCTGTATTGATGACTTTTTACAACGGACCTGGAAGAAACATGGTAGAAAATGCTTGGGGTGGTATTACCGGCTTATGGCATCATCAACTTACCCAAATGGGATACATTGTAGCCTGTGTAGATGGTAGAGGAACCATGTACCGAGGCGTGAAATTCAAAAAAAGCACCTACTTACAACTAGGAAAATTAGAAACAGAAGATCAAATTACATCGGCAAAATGGTTGGGTAAACTGCCTTACGTTGATGCCGATAGAATTGGAGTTCAAGGTTGGAGCTATGGCGGTTACATGGCCGCTTTGTGTATGACCAAAGGAGCTGATGTATTCAAGGCCGGAGTATCGGTTGCTCCTGTTACAAACTGGAGATATTACGATAACATTTACACTGAGCGATTCATGCGTACTCCACAAGAGAATGCTTCTGGATACGATGACAATTCCCCCATCAATCACGTAGAAAAACTGAAAGGTGCATTCTTATTGGTACACGGCGATGCTGATGACAATGTTCATGTTCAAAATACCATGGAAATGGTGGATGCTTTGGTAAAAGAAAACAAAGACTTTGAATTGTTTATCTACCCAAATAAAAATCATGGTATTTACGGCGGAAAAACCCGTTTACACCTGTTCAACAAAATCAACAAGTTTTTAGAAAATAATCTTAAATAACAACCACAAACTATGAATAATCAATTGCAATATCAGGGTGAATTAATGGGGCATCCTAAGGGCCTATTCATCTTGTTTTTCACTGAATTATGGGAACGATTTTCATACTATGGTATGAGAGCCATTTTGGTTCTTTACATCATTAGTCAAGCTTCTGGTGCAAACCCAGGGTTAGGTTGGAGCAACGAAGATGCTTTAGCTTTATACGGTTGGTATACTATGGCTGTATATGTTGTATCTATTCCAGGTGGTATTATTGCTGATAAATTATTAGGTCAAAAAAAGACTGTCATGCTGGGCGGTTTACTCCTATGTGTTGGTCACGGTATTTTAGCCGTTGAGCAAATGTGGGCATTCTACACAGGTCTGGTACTAATTGTATTAGGTGTTGGTTGCCTTAAACCAAACATTTCTACCATGGTAGGCGGTTTGTACAAACAAGGTGACGAAAGAAGAGATAAAGGTTTTACTATTTTCTACATTGGTATCAACGTTGGAGCCTTCATGTCTTCTTTATTAGTAGGATGGATTGGAGAAACTTACGGATGGCACTATGGATTCGGCTTAGCGGGTATAGGTATGGTTATAGGTCAAGTTGTTTACATCTGGGGACAGAAATATTTAGTAGGTGTTGGTGATTACATTGGAGGTTCTAACAACAAAAATTCTGACTTAGCTAAAAAACCATTGACATCTATTGAAAAAGATAGAATTGTAGTCATGCTATTGTCTTTCCTTATTGTAATCATTTTCTGGGGAGCTTTCGAACAAGCTGGTGGTTTGATGAACATCTACACTTTAGAAAAAATTGACCGTGTAGTACTAGGATTTGAAATTCCTGCATCTGTATTTCAAAGTGTGAACGCTTTCTTCATTATGACTTTAGGAACAGTAGTAGCAGCTATTTGGGCCAAACGAAAATTCAAAGGCAAAGAATCATCTTCATTATTCAAAATGGCATTAGGTGTAATCATTATGGGTACAGGTTTTGTTTTTATGACCATTGCCGCTATTGAAGCTGGTGCTGCTACCGACGGGAAAGCTGCTTTAATTTGGTTGATTTTAGCGTATCTATTCCATACTGTTGGTGAACTTTGTGCTTCACCAGTAGCATTATCATTCATTACCAAATTGGCTCCTGTGAAGTATGCTTCTATAATGATGGGTGTTTATTTTGCTGCTACAGGATTCGGTAATAAATTAGCTGGATTGATTGGAGAATCAAGTGCTAACGCATCTGAACTATCAATCTTTACTGGTATTGCAATTTTCTGTGTATTATTCGGATTGGTTATCATCGCTATCTTGAAACCACTAAAACGTCTTACACATGGAGCTGAAGATTTGGTGATTGAAAAACCTATCGATGATCAAAGCCAAGGTGAATTAGTTGAAAACTAAAACGTAATATTTTATTCAAGGGGATTGTTTGTTCAGTCCCCTTTCTTTTTGTCTTAATTCTAAAATCAATTGAACATGATTCAGAACAATTCTCAACAGGACAACTTATTTAGTTCCAATGTTATGGGACACCCTGCCGGTTTGTTTGTATTGTTTTTCACAGAAATGTGGGAACGTTTCTCGTATTATGGAATGCGAGCTTTATTGGTTATTTTTCTCACATCACAAATTATAGATGGTGGTTGGGCTTGGACCAGTGAAGAAGCACTTGGTTTATACGGTACCTACACCATGGGCGTTTATCTTACGCCTGTAATTGGCGGTTGGATTGCCGACCGTTTTTTAGGTTATAGATGGGCTGTTATTCTAGGTGCACTAGCAATGACTTTGGGTCACGCTTCCATGGCTATAGAAACACCTTTTTTCCTCTATGCAGGTTTGTTTTGCTTAGTTATTGGAAACGGATTGTTTAAACCCAACATGACCTCTATCATTAGTAATATGTATGAAAAGCATCCTGAAAAGAAAGATGGAGCATACTCTATCTACTACATGGGGGTGAATGCCGGTGCCTTTTTAGGCATTATGCTTTGTGGATACATTGGTGAAAAAGAATCTTGGGGACTTGGTTTCGGTTTAGCCGGTATATTCATGTTCTTCGGAATGTTGCAGTTTTATTTTACTCAAAATATATTTGGCAACATTGGTTTAAAACCTTCTTTAGAAAGCAAAGCAGCGGCTAAACAATTAGCAAACGAAGATACTACACCTAAAAAAGTCATCATCGATAGACTCATAGTCGTGTTCATCTTTTCCATTTTCACAGTATTTTTCTGGGCGGCATTTGAGCAAGCAGGTGGCTCTATGACACTCTTTGCACGCGATTACACTCAACGCATACTAAGCGATTCGTCAGCCAGTATGTTCAAAATAGCCGACACCATACTTACCATTGTTCCGTTGCTAATCATCACCTATGTATTAGGAAAATTATTTACTCAAACCTATGCCAAATACCGACTTGGCAACATCATCCTTGGTTTTAGTTTCGCTATTATTTGGGGAATTGTAATCTGGAAATTACAGCGCGAATACTACGCAGAGCAAGCGGAAGTACCTGCTACATGGTTTGGCATTCTCAACTCACTATTCATCATTGCCTTTGCACCCCTATTTTCTAAATGGTGGGAAAGCAAATACAACTTAGCCGCTTCTGTAAAATTCGGATTGGGTTTGGTTTTACTTGGAGTTGGTTTTGGATTTTTAGCTTACGGTTCTATGGAAATCGTTCAAGGTGAAGATATTCGAGTTAGTATGGTATGGTTAATTTTAGCTTACCTATTCCACACTTTAGGAGAATTATGTCTATCGCCTGTAGGATTATCGTATGTGAGCAAACTAGTTCCTGCTAAGTGGATAGGACTAATGTTTGGCGTCTACTATTTGTTCATAGCAATGGGTAATAAAATTGCAGGTTCTATGGGTGGTATGATAGATCAAATCACGAAAGAATACAGTTTATCAACCTTCTTCTTAATTTTTACATGTGTATCGATTGCAGCAGGCTTATTGATCGCAGCATTGCATCCTGTGATTAAAAAATTGATGCATGGTGTCAAATAAAATATTCATTTAACTGCTCTTAACGTAAACATATATTCATTCTCCGTAAATTTGAAGCGGATTAATTACTATGAAAAAAATATACTTTTTAACGCTTTTAATATTTGGCGCATTAGCCACTCAAGCTCAAAATGAATCTATAAAATGGGTTAGCATCAACGAGCTTGAAAGTCTTCAACAAAAAGAACCACGTAAGGTTTTAATAGACGTATACACAAAATGGTGTGGACCTTGTAAGATGATGATGGCGCAAACCTTTACCGATAAATCTGTCATCAAATTGGTAAACGAAAAATTTTATGCCGTGAAATTCAATGCAGAAGGCAATGAAGTCATCAAATTCAAAGGCTACGATTTTTCCAACAAAAAGTATGTCGCAGAAAAACCAGGCCGTAACGGAACGCATGAGTTTACATCAGCTATAGCACCAGTGAATGGTAGAATAGCGTATCCAACTATCGTGTATATGGACGAAAACCTGAATATAATTTCTCCGGTTCAAGGGTTTATGAGACCTCTTCAAATATTACCTCTTTTAGGATACATTTCTGAAGGCGCTTATACAAGCCAGCCCTATGAAAAATACTTAGAAGCAAAAAAGTAATCTATCCCTAATTATTGCTGAATTGAAAGCAATAAATTTCCGATATGGTTTTACTATATTTGGGCAACCTATACAGATTTCTAATTTTTTATATACAACAATGAGCGAAACAGCTAAACTCACCCTCAACGGAGAAACCTTTGAACTACCAGTAATTACTGGAACTGAAAATGAAAAAGCAATTGATATTTCTTCTTTAAGAGGGAAAACTGGTTACATAACCATAGACCCAGGTTTTAAAAACACCGGATCAACATCAAGTGCAATTACTTTTCTAGATGGCGAAAAAGGAATTTTACGTTATTGCGGGTATCCAATTGAGCAACTAGCTGATAAGAGCTCATTTGTAGAAGTTTCGTATTTATTGCTTTATGGTGAATTACCAACAGCAGCTCAACTAAAAAAGTTTACAGCTACTATCAACAAGCACACATTGGTGCATGAAGATATTAAGCGTTTATTAGAAGCTTACCCTAGCAATGCACACCCAATGGGTATGATTTCAGCTATGGTAGCATCGCTTTCTACATTCTATCCTGAGTCTCAAAATCCAAATAGAGACAAGGAAGCAGTAGATCTTACTATCATCCGATTAATTGCAAAAATGCCAACATTGGCAGCAATGGCATACCGTCGTTCTAAAGGATCTCCAAACATGTACCCTACCAATAGTTTAGGTTACTGTGAAAATTTCTTGAAAATGATGTTTGGCATGCCGACAGAAGATTTCGAAATAGATCCTGTTATTGTTGACGCATTGGATAAATTATTGATCTTACACGCAGATCACGAACAAAACTGCTCTACATCTACTGTTAGAATCGTAGGGTCTTCTCACGCTAACCTATACTCTTCTATTTCTGCAGGTATTTCTGCACTTTGGGGACCACTACATGGTGGAGCAAACCAAGCTGTTATCGAAATGCTTGAATCTATCAAAAACGATGGTGGAGATATAGAAAAGTGGATCAACAAAGCAAAAGACAAAAACGATCCGTTTAGATTGATGGGCTTCGGACACAGAGTTTACAAAAACTTTGACCCTAGAGCTACTATCATCAAAAAAGCTTGCGATAACGTACTAGAAAAATTAGGCGTTAATGATCCTGTATTGGACATCGCGAAAAAGATTGAAGCCATTGCTTTGAAAGACGAATACTTTGTACAAAGAGGTCTTTACCCTAACGTAGATTTCTATTCAGGAATCATTTACAGAGCATTAGGTATTCCAACCGATATGTTTACCGTAATGTTCGCAATGGGACGTTTACCAGGATGGATTTCTCAATGGAAAGAAATGATTGGTAACAACGAACCAATTGGTCGTCCACGTCAGGTTTATGTAGGTGCTACTTCAAGAGAATATGTTTCTATCAATGATAGAGATGCTGTTCCAGCATAATTATTAAATATACTTTTATACAAAGCCTGTCCAGCAATGGATGGGCTTTTTTTATGCTTAACATTTGATTTCCAGACTACTTATAAATTACATTGGCAAACACTTACCATCTACCCAAGCTATCAAATCAACATCGTTGAAAATTCGGTTTTCTGAAGGATTATTTTTAAGCTGCAAAAAATCTTCTCTTAGTTGTCGGTAAATTTTCTGTTTTTGTTTCAATCGTTTGGCTTTCAGCAACTGCTTAAAGTTCCCGATGATTATCTTCTGTATACCCTGTTCTATAGAGTGTTTTTTATTGTAGTAAAGTGCCGATTTCATTAGACTTGGCAATATTTCATAGTTCCCTAATTCCAGATGGATAATCAAGTTTAAGGTTCTTAAATCATAAAAGATATCTTCTCTAAATGGTGTGGTTACATTCCTCACTTTGTTCAGCCATTTCAATGCCAAACGGTATTCGCCCAGCCCAAAAAACAAACACGACAAATTGAAATGCAGGGCAAGTATAAAAGTTGGCGTTAAATGAGGTTCATAAATAGGAAAAGCCCTTTCAATTTCTTGAATTTCGCTCCAAACTTTGTAGTAGTTTTTTGATTCTAAAAAGATGTCGGTTACAGCGTTGTAATACAATTCAAAGCATCGTGCGTGTTCGTTTGTAGTTACTTTACTATCGATATGTTGTTCAAGATGCCGCAGTTTCAATAACGCTACGTTGGCTTCCTCTGTGTTGCTGTACAAACGCTGAACTACAAAAACATAGAGTACATAAATGTATCTATCTATATATTCTCCCGAAATTTTAGGTCGGTTGTTTTCCAGAAAATCAATCAATCGTAAACAGATCTTTCGACCATCTGATTTGTTTCTTGTTAACCGGTGAAACTCTAGCTTTGATAATAAATAGTACACCTCTACATCAAACGTGAAATGCTCCTTTGGAAGCGTCTCTGATAAATGAGGGTATTGTTGTTTGAGTTTTTCAAGTTCTTGGTTATTCGTAAGATCGCCCTGTTTTCTTCTTAAAAACAACAATTGCTCAAAAGTATGTTGGTAATGCAGCTTTTTTTCAAGTTGGCGAACCATAACCAATTCACTCGACTGAAATTCATTTAGTGATTCTTTGGTTACAGATTCTTTAGCGAATTCATTTTTCTTGAGTAGTTGATTGATGGTTGTAATGTTTTCAATCCGATTATGAAACTCTGATATTTTCAAAGCCTTGTGCAAAATATCCACACTCTGTTTGTCCAACTTTTTTTCAAGCAATACCCTCCCTGTATTTATCAATTTACTGATTTGCCTATCCACAGATGAATCCTTGTGGTAGATATCCAGGCAATCTAAAATCATATTGTAGAGGTAATTTTTTTCTGCTGAGAAGTATTTTACGAATTCAGATTTTTCTGCTAACTCGTTTATTTTTTCTTCGCTGAAGTTTTTTTGGGCATCGAACAAGTCGAAAAGACGAACGTAGTTATTCTCACTACCAATTGTGTGTCTTGAAGCATATATTTTAAAAAACCTTTTTTCGTTTCTCGTTAGTGAAAAAATAAGCTGGTATAAAGATTTGTTTTTATTCATTTTAGCTTAAGATTAGACTTGCTAAAATTTGACATATTGTAATCTATAAACATAACTAATAAACTAGATTTATTGAGAATAATTTACAAAGATAAATATTTTAGACACCCTAATAATTGAGAACATTGTAAAGAAAGACGCAGTCATATTTACAACCTTTGTGAGGTTAATTTTAAAACCTTACTCAATGTCAAGAATCCCTATTTTAATTCTTTCGATTTTTATCAGCATACTATCTTTTGCACAATCGAACAACTCAGAAAATGTTAAACAAATAGCCAAATCTGATGCCATTAATTTCTTCAACCTTATTCCCCAAGGTCAAGAAAACGAATATGGCTTTAGCAAACGATCAGATTTTGATAAAGTAGAAATAGGAGAACCATACCAAGTATACTTCGTAGTAAAAAAAGACGGTGCAATAAACTTCAAAAGCACCAACAATTGGAGAGTACCTGTTTTAGTAGATGGGAAATCTGTAGCGCTTTTAACGGTTATTTCAACTAAGGGCGGTGCCAAAGTTGTTGATTTTGGAGCGACAGGACTTGCTGCAAAATTGCAAGAATTCGAAGCAGAATACACCGCCAGCAACGAGCGAGTATTGATAAGAAACACCTATTTGTCTGTTGACTATATCGTCCCTCAATTCTCCGCATTAGTTGATTCGCAATCAGAAGGTTTGTTAGCCCTTAAATCAACTACTACAGCTAAGTTGTATCCTATTTCTCGATCTAAAATAGCATCCCTTAAGCCAGCTTCATTCGTTGCAGCAACTTTAAATGCAGTGTCTAATTAAATTATGAATTCCTCTAACAATAAGATAACGATGAAAAATACTTTATATACTTTTTTATTTTCCCTAATACTAGGCTTTACTGCACATGCACAAGTGCTGAACGTGCCTCTCATAGAACAAGAACAGGACGCTTGGTGCTGGAACGGTGTTAGTAAATCTGCGCTAGATTACTACGGTGAAGTGCACGAGCAATGCGAAATTGCCGAATATGTGCGTACCGTAACCTCAAGAGGTTTTGGAAATACGCCATGTTGCGAAAACCCAACGGGACCTTGTAACCAGGGAAATGCCATTTACAATGAAGATGGTAGCATCCAAGATATTTTACACCACTTTGCTGGTATTACTAGCGAATACAAAGGTCAGTTTGGAAGAACTGAAGCCGATGTAGCCAACTCTATTGCCAGAAATGCAGTTGTTCCTTGCGGATGGTTGTGGGCTACAGGTGGTGGACACGCAGTGCTCATTCACGGTTATGTAAGCGGCAATGTTTACTATATGGACCCTTGGTATGGCGAAGGAAAGAAGATTGCAAGCTATTCTAATTTCAGCTCAGGTAGCGACGGATCAGATGCAGGTCACCACACTTGGATTACCGGCATTTATTTCACAAGCGATGTTACTCAAACCGACACCGTAGTACCTTGTGATGCACCCAATAGCATTACTGTTTCTAATATTTCTGGAAGTAGTGTAGATCTTAATTGGCCTGTAATCGCATCGGCTCAATCGTACAAAATTCGTTACCGTGCACAAGGCTCAGCCACTTGGATTAATACAACTTCTTCTGCAAATTCTAAAACAATTGCTAATCTTTCTGGAACTACTACTTATGAATTTCAAGTTGCATCGGTTTGCAACAGTGTGAGCGAAAGCAGTTTTAGTTCTACAGCTACAGCTACTACCCTTGAAGGTCCAGTTGTTTATTGCGCAGCAAACGGCAACAGTGTTGACGGCGAATGGATTAATAGCGTTGTTTTTGGCAGTATCAACAATACTTCTAACGCTAATGGTGGCTATGCCGACTTCACAGCTCAGTCTACTTCTATAACTGCAGGTACGTCTGCCAACATTACTTTAACTCCAGGTTTTGCATCTAGCTGGTTATTTGGTACAACCACACAACCAGAATTTTGGAGTATTTGGATTGACTTGAACCAAGATGGCGATTTCACCGATGCCAACGAACAACGTTTTGTTTCATCATCAAGCTCGACATCTGCAGTAACAGCTGCTATTTCTATTCCTTCAGGTTCGCCTGCTGGTACTACTCGTATGCGAATTGCAATGAAAAGGAGTTCGGTAGCAAGTTCTTGCGAAAGTTTTGCCAATGGAGAAGTGGAAGACTACTCTGTTACCATTATCGAAGACTTACCTCCAACGTGTGATGTTGTTACCAATCTTTCAATATCAAGCGTAACCAATAACAGTTTTTCTGCATCTTGGAGTGGCGATGTTGATGCAACATCTTACAATGTAGATATTCGAGAAAACGGTGGAGCTTGGACAACTGTTAGCACAACCACAGCATCGTACAACTTCACAGGATTATCAGCTGAAACTAACTACGAAGTAAAAGTTTCGACTGTTTGTAGCTTTGGAAACAGCGCGGAATCGAATATAGTTTCAGCCACTACACTATCAGGTCCGGTTGAATATTGCTCTGCATCAGGAAATTCTACAAGCGAATGGATAGAGGCCATAAGCCTTGGAAATATCAATAACACTTCTGGAGCCGACGGTGGATATGCCGATTTCACAACTCAATCTGCTTCTATCGAAATTGGAGCTTCAGCAAGCCTGACGATTACACCTGGCTTTCCATACAGTTGGTTGTTTGGTTACACAACACAAGCTGAATTCTATTCTGTTTGGATTGACTTGAACCAAGATGGCGATTTTGATGATGCTAATGAGTTACAATATGTTTCACCAAATAGCAATTCTGGATACCAAGCATTTTCAGTAAGTCTTTCTATTCCAGCATCAGCAGCATTGGGCGAAACACGTTTGCGTATAGCAATGAAAAGAGGTTCTGCCGCTAATTCTTGCGAGGCACTTGCAAATGGAGAAGTAGAAGATTATACAGTAAACATTGTTAGTTCTGTTGGTGGCAGCGGTAGAATTACTGCAGTAGGTTCAATTTCCGAATTGGAAAGCAGTATGTATCCAAACCCAGCAAGTGATGTGGTGAATATTAAATTGTCTATTCCTTCAAATTCTAGTACAGTAACTATCAACCTTCGTGATATATCGGGCAAATGGATTCAAGGAGAAACCTTTGAATCTGCTAATTCGGATAAAACAACAACTTACCAAATGCCCTTAAATCAATTGACTCAAGGTATCTATTTAGTTGAAGTCGTTACCAATACTGGAGACCGCCAATTGCAGAAATTGATTGTGAATTAATCCAATTATCTTACTTAAAAAAAGCACCCTAGTGGTGCTTTTTTTATTCTTAATATTTTCGACAGTAACTATTTCAACATGCTTTCATAAGCCTTGAAATACAACTCTATACTTCTATCGATATGGAAGAAATTCTGCATGCGCTCTTTAGCTCCCTCCCCCATTTTCAATCTAAACTCAGAATCTGATGTATAAAAATCTATCGCTTCTGCTAATGCTTTTGAATTTGCTTTTTCAACTACCAAGCCGCTTTCTTTATTCACAACCAAATCTACATTACCAGGTATGTCGGTAATGATTGGTGCTGTTCCTAAATTCATTGCTTCTATAACCGATTTTGTAATCGCTTCACCATACAAGCTCGATAACACAAACGAATCAGAACCTTTCACCAATTGCAAAGCGTCTTTTCTGTAGCCTGAAAACAATATACGTTTCTGTGCTGCTTCTGGTAATTTATCTATAACCGCTTGCACTTCATCATCCAATAAACCTTCACCAATAAGCACCAAATAGGCATTGGTATTTTTTATGAATTCAAAGGCACCTACCAAGTAAGGAATTCCTTTCATCGGTCTAGCATTGGCTACACAACAGAAAACGGTAGAATCTGCAGGAAAACCAAATTCAGCACGAACATCTTTTGCCACTACATCTTTGTACCATTCAGGATTATGTCCTTTCCTAATGGTTATTACTTTATCCTTGTTTCTAAAAAGATTTCTTTTGATTAAATCTTCAACTGCACCGGCAATACAAAATATCTTATCGACTCTCGGATGCAAATATTTCAAATAAGCACTTGGGTCGTACCAATGAATATTGCCTTCATACCCTCTATACAAAGCCACTTTAGCTTTTGTACCTCTAGCAGCAACTAAACCATTGATTGTTGCCTTAGAATTAAACAAATGAATGACATCAATTTTTTCTGAAATGATGTATTGGCGCAAAAAAGCAATAAACTCTCGATCAAATTTCTTAACCGGATGTTTTTCCATCGTTTCAATCCCCTCAGCTCTAAAACGCTCTGTCCAAGGCGAATCAGGCAAGTTTATAACTCTAATATCTGCTCCCATTTTCTTTAGGCCTATAAATATCTCGGCTTCCGGACGGTAAACAACTGGGTGAGAGTAATGACTGATGGCAAGTATTCGCATATCGTTGAAAAATCTGTTTATAAGCAGCTAAAGGTATTTATTATATATATGCTGTGCTTTGGTACTTTTACACTCGAAAAAGAAATTATGCTCAATATTTTTGGTAAGCGAAAGATAAAAGCGGATAAACTAGCCAACATTTTGGTTAACTACATCATGGAAGTAACTGAGAAAGGCTATGATGGTGTAGAAGCTTTAATTGAAACGAGTCCTGAATTTGTCATAAAACCAGAAACGAACCCTGAAGGCACAAAAAATTTCCTTTTGGTCGTTTTTGTTGGCAATTTGAGTTTTGTATCTCGATATTTTGATCAAAATGTAGAAGACGCCATCAAGGAGCAGTGTTTTACTGTATTAGCACAAACTTTCGATACCAATTCTGAGACTTTGAAAAGCCTGTATAAAGAATACAAAAGCTTCATGGTGAAGGTCAATCACCCTTCTAAAAACATGCTGTATGCCATGTCTAAAGGATTGTTTCATAAATTAGAATTGAACGAATTTCAAGAAGACTTCTTTAAAAGTCAGAATGTACCAAACCCTACGTTCATCAAAAAATTGGATGAGATTATGGCGCAAACCATATTTCATTGGGATGAATTCTTGAGCAAACACAAAGTCACTTTATAACATTCAGTCATAAAAAAAGCCCTTCTGTATTTCTACAAAAGGGCTTTTTTAATTCAGTCTATTTTCGATTATGCTTTTCCTAAGCGGTAAAGCATTCTGAAGTGATCTACAAACGCACTTACAACTGTATGGTTGTAATTAAAGTACGGGTGACCATACTCTTTAGCTGTGTCTTCAACAATCTTTGCAATCTTTCTATAGTGAGTATGGCAAATGTTTGGAAACAAATGGTGTTCTACTTGAAAGTTCAAACCACCTGCAAACCAACCAAAAACACGACTTTTTGTAGCAAAATTAGCTGTTGTACGCAATTGGTGAACCATCCAGTTGTTTTCCATATTCCCCTCTTTGTTAGGCATAGGAAACTCCATAGCAGGAACTACATGTGCCGCTTGGAATACCAATGAGATAAACAAACCTGTTACTACTTGCATGATTACAAAACCTAATAAGATTAAGTACCATGGTTGATTAGAAAAAATCATAGGAATAACCATGATGTAAGCGAAGTAAAAAACTTTCCACAATGAAATGGCTTTTAGTTCTTTCTTCAAAGCTTCCTTACTTCTTATCAAACCTTTGCGTTTGTAACGTGCTGCTTGCGTGAAATCGGTAAAAGACGTCCAAGCCAATGTCATGATACAATACAATACTGGTGCGTATAAAAATTGGTATTTGTGAAACCACTTTAATTCTTGGTGAGGATTGAATCTTAGGTAAGGGTCAGAGTCGATATCTTCATCCAAGCCATCGATGTTGGTATACGTGTGATGCAAAATATTATGCTGCATACGCCAAACAGAATCGTTTGCGCCAATAAGGTTGATGGTGTTGGCCATAATCTTATTGATAATCTTGTTTTTACTGTAGGCACCATGATTGGCATCGTGCATAACACTAAAGCCAATACCTGACATACCTATTGCCATGATGGACCAAAACAACAAGTTCATCCAGCTGCTATCACTAGCGTTGAAAATAATAAGGAAATAAGGAACAAAATAAAATGCGAACATCGCTATGGATTTAATAACCATTTCAGTGTTAGCGTATTTACTTATACCTTTTTCCGCAAAATAAGAGTTTACTTTTTTTCGTAAAGTCTGGGCGAAATCAGCGTCCGCACTTTTAGAAAATTTATGAGCCTTAATATTCATAGGGTACTTTTACATTTAGCGCTTATGCAACTAAGGTGCAAATATAAACTATTATTGCTGTATGAAAATAAAATTTCGACAAACAAAAAAAGGCAGATTGTTAACAATCTGCCTTTCTACAATGGGTACCCAATGGGATTCGAACCCACGGCCCTCGGCACCACAAACCGATGCTCTAACCAACTGAGCTATGGGTACCATTTATTTGAGTGCAAAGGTAAATAATTAATTTTATTTTTCGAAACAATTTTGAGCTACATTTTACATATCTGCAGTTGGTTTCCTCATGAAGGCGACCCCCAAAATGGAGTTTTCATACGCCAACACATTGAACTAACGCAAGATAGCTTTCAACCTATCATTATTTGCAATACACCAAAAAGCAAAAAACAAATTGCGTCAAACAATATAGTTGTCTTCAATTTGAATTCGTCTGCATCAAAATGGAGTAAAATTCGCGCTGCAAAAAAGATTTTTCAAGATTTATTGAAAGAAAAAGGTCAGCCAAAAGCCATTCATCTGCATGTAGCATCTCCCTTAGGAATAATAGCCTTATTAGCGACTAAGACTTTCAACTGCAAATTGATGATCACTGAACATTGGACAGGCTACAGAAGCGGACTATTCTCGAAAGCACCCGCTGTTCAAAAAATCATCACAAAACAACTTTTCAAAAAAGCTTCTATTATAATGGTGGTTTCTAAAAGTTTAAAAGATGATTTGCTAAACCTTCAGTTAACCAAAGAGGAAAAACTTCTAATTACACCTAATCCGATTTCACTTTTAGAAGAGAATATTCCTTTAAATACAAAGGACTCATCAAAAATCAACATGTTATCGGTAGCCGATTTTAATGAACAAAACAAAAACTTCATTGGCATATTAAGCGCTTTTGAAAAAGCCATTACTACACTTCCCAAATTACATTGGACCATCATTGGAGATGGCCCCGACAAAATTACTTTTGAAAAAATATTGAATAGCAGTCCTGCAAAAAATCATGTGACTTTATTAGGCCGAAAGCCTCAAGCCTATGTGCTTCAACATTATTCAGAGTATGATTTTCTTGTAAGTTTTAGTCGATTCGAAACCTTTGCCATGGTACCTGCCGAAGCGATTGCTTCTGGAATACCCGTTATTGCAACAAAATCGGGCGGCCCAGAACATTATGTAAATAATAAAAATGGCATTCTGATAGAAAGTGATAATAGTGAACAGTTACTAGATGCAATCAAAACATTAAGCATTACGTTCACAGAATATTCTATCGAACAACTTAGAAATAGTTTGCCAAGTGCTTTTAGTCCTTCGCATTTTACCAAAACCCTTACTAAACTGTACAACAAAGAGTGAGCGCAACAAAAAAGAACTTAACGAATACTTTTTTGAGTACGGGCATCATCTTGATTCTTCAAGTTGTAAACATCGTGCTGAGCACTCAATTGTTGGGTTCTGAAGGTAGAGGACAAATTAGTTTGTATCTATTGCACATTGCTATTGGCGCTCAAATTGGCAGCATGGTTGGTGGTGAAGCACTCGTATTTTTCACCCCCCGATTCAATCTTAAATCGCTTTTGTCTTTATCTATACAATGGAATGCCTTCATTATGATCTTATCCATGACGACATTCTGGTGGTTTGAGTTTTCTAATGAGTCAATATTGCTTCTTGGAGGCGCCATATTTCTTCAATCGAGTTTCCAATTATTTACCCAACTAGGTATAGGCAACTTGCTCATCACCAAATCAAACAAAGCCTTCTTGCTTTCGCAATGCATATTTACAACCTGCATACTTGTTTTCCACTCCTACAATTCTCTTACTGAAACATCATTTATAGGTGCCTATATGATTGGTTTATCCGTTGCTATAGGGTTTATGATTGTTCACACAAAAAAATTTAAAACCAATTCAGAATTACCAAGTCTAACCTTAAAAAAGGCCTTAAGCAATGGGTTTGTCATTCAATTCGGGAATTTGGCACAAACCTTCAATTCGCGTTTAAGTTACTTCCTATTAGAGTCATTATTCGCTAATGGAAAGGCACTTGTTGGGGTATACTCCACAGCATTATTAGTCAGTGAAAAAGCATTGGTTGTTCCTAAAAGTTTGGGACGAGTACAATTAGCAGAAACGGCCAATCAAGCAAATTCACTGGCATTAAGAACAAGTCAATATTTCAAATTATACATTGCCCTTGCTGTTGTTGTAATGCTTGTTTTGTTATTTGTTCCCAATGCTTTGTATGTATTTGTTTTCGGTTCAGGTTTTGAAGACGTTGGCTTTTTCATCCGTTTATTGATTCCTGCTATGTTGTTACTTATGGGAAGCAACGCCATGAGTAATTATTTCTCAGGTTTAGGCATGTACAAAGTCAACAGCATGTGCACAGTAATTGCATTAGCAATATCTTCCACCTTTGCATTTACACTAATACCTATCTACGCCAATATTGGGGCTGCAATAAGCACAAACATCGCTTTTGCCATACTTTGCATCTCACAATGTTGGTATTTCACCAGAAAAAATCCTGATCTACCAAAAACATGGCTACTACCCAACAAGGAAGACTGGAGTATTTTAAAACAAGCTCTATCTAAGGTCAAATAAGCTTTTTACTCCAGGGGTGCGCTCAACGGTAAAACCTTCGGCATAAGTGGCATTGATAGCCCGCCCAAATTCACGAGCACGGGCTTCCAAAAAGTAGAGGAAATCTGGCGATGATATTGGAGTTATCGTTTCTTTATTGTTATGACTTTTACCGCTGAAAAATTGAGATGAAAAAGCTTTAATCGATTCCATTTTTTGATCGTATACAGAGGTTATATCCACAACAAAGTCGGGTTTTATATAGCGATCTTGAATCATATGATACACGGCTTTTGGCCTCCAGTGTTCTTGCTTTTCTCCGTCGAAAACAGTTTCAATTTTTAATAATCCAGATAAAAAAGCTGCGCGTTGCACTAAAGCACTCCCCCTTCCATGATCGGGATGACGGTCCTCAATAGCATTGGTAATAAGAATCTCGGGTTGATACTTTCTTATTTGTTGTATCACTGCCAAGAGATTCTCCTCTGTTTCTTCAAAAAAACCATCGGCTAACCTTATGTTGTCTCTAGCATCCAAGCCCAAAATCTTACTTGAAAGTGTAGCCTCTTTATGTCTCAACTCTGCACTACCTCGCGAGCCCAATTCGCCTTGAGTTAAGTCTACTATACCGATTCGTTTTCCGTTTGCTTTTTCTTGTAATAACGTTCCTGCACAAGCCAATTCGGCATCGTCTGGATGAGCCACAATGGCCAAAATATCTAGTTTCATCATCAATCCTCTTTGTAAAAATCTATTTTTTTCTTTTCAATCCTGCTCAATTCGTAAAAAAGTAAGATATTTGCCGACCAATTAAAAAAGGCCTGAACTGCCATTAACAGTTTATTAATTAAATAACTATGCCAGTAAAATTAAGATTACAAAGACACGGTAAGAAAAACAAACCATTCTATCACATTGTTGCAGCAGATGCTAGAGCACCTCGTGACGGTAAATTTATCGAAAGAATTGGTTCTTACAACCCAAACACAAACCCTGCTACTATCGATGTAGATGTTGATTCAGCATTGAGATGGTTAGCAAACGGCGCACAACCTACTGACACTGCTAGAGCTATACTTTCTTACAAAGGTGTAATGTTCAAAAAACACTTATTAAGAGGTGTTTCTAAAGGTTCTTTCACTGCAGAAGTTGCTGAAGAGAAATGGGCTGCATGGATGGCTGAAAAAGACGCTAAAATCCAAGCTAAAGTTGACAAACTTTCTGACGCTGAAAAAACTGCTTTCGAAAAGCAATTGGCTAATGAAATGAAAGTAAACAAAGAAAGAGCTGCAGCAATCGTTGCTAAAAACACTCCTGAAGTTGTAGAAGAAGCTGTTGCTGACGTTGCTGAAGAAGCTACAGAAGAAGCTGCTCCTGAAGCAGACGCAACTGAAGAAACAGAAGCATAAGATGATTTTAGATAAAAACAATTGTTTTTATCTCGGAAAAATATCAAAGTCGAAAGGCGTAAGAGGTTCAGCTTACGCCTTTTTTGATGTCGATAATTTGGATGATTACATCAATCTTCCATCGGCATTACTCGATTTTCATGGTGAATTACAGCCGATATTTTTTTCGAAATGCACCATTCAATCGGGTAAAATATTGATTGATATTGAAGGAATAGATTCCGATGAGAAACTGCGTCCTTATTTGGGCAAAGACCTATACCTTCCATTGAATGCCTTACCTAAATTGAAAGGCAACAAGTTTTATTTTCACGAAGTCATTCAGTTTGACGTATTAGACAAGAACCTAGGATTATTGGGTACTATAACTGATGTATATGGAAGTGAAATCAATCCGTTATTGGCTGTAAAACACAGCTCAAAAGCCGAAATCCTTATCCCTATCAACGACACCATCATTACAGGCGTAGATAGAGACAAAAAGCAAATTTTGGTGGATACTCCTGAAGGATTAGTAGACATGTATTTGGAATAAAGCATGGGTAGAAATGCTTATTTCAATTTCAAAACATTTGGTCTTCAATTTTCAAAAAAAGTATTTCCTGTTGGTACCGATTCTTCGCTTTTAGGTGCTTGGATGTGCAAATACGCATCTACCCAAAACAAAAAAATCAACGTACTCGATATTGGCTGTGGGACCGGTATTCTAAGTTTGTTTGCCGCTAAAACACTGAACGCATCTGTTACGGCTATTGACATTCAAGAAGCTGCTGTAGAACAATGTTTAGAAAATGTGAAACTCAATCATGAAGAGAAAAATGTCACTGTTTCTTTATCCGATATTGCTACTTATAGTGGCCCAACTAATTTTTATGATGTTATTGTAAGCAATCCACCTTATTTCCCTGACATCAAAGAGGTTAAGACAGAGAGAGAAATAGCAAGGCAAACGGCTCAGCATTTCGATTTGAACACTCTCATACTGAAAGCAACTTCCCTACTCAACAGCAACGGGAAAATGTATCTGGTAGTTCCGTTCGATCAAAAACAACAATACCTTATTTCGGCTATCGCAAACAAACTACACCTATCGCAGATAGCGTTCGTGAAAGGCACCAAACAGTCAGAAATAAAAAGGACCCTACTTTGTTTCTCAAAAGCAGAGTCCAATTACATTAAAGAAGAAATAATAATAGTAGAAAACGACCGTAAACAATATACCACAAAGGCCAAAAGCTTATTGAGTCCGTTTTATCTTAATCTATAGTTACAACGGTTTCTTCAAATCGAACACCGTATTCTTCTAGTTCTTTTAGTACTGGTTCGTATACATCTTTGGCCAAAGGAAGTAAAACACCCTTGTAGCCTAAGTCCATTTTCAACGCTCTTCGAGCAAAAATCCCAATTGGCAAACCAACAGTTCTGGCCATCGCAGTACTATCCTTATCGCCTATTGCCACCATATGCGACTTGCATTCATGCAAAACACCCGCTTTATCTCGATATGTAACTTTGTGATACATCACGCACATATCTTTATCGTCTGGGTCCATTTTCCATTTATCTTCAATGATCAACTGCAAAACTTGTGCAGGTGTTCCAGAAGTAATTGGAATGAACTTCTCCTCGAATATTCCCAACCATTCTAGTTTATTGAACAAGGCTTCTTCATCTTGGCGAATTCCCAAAAAGTACTTTAATTTCAATTCTACAGAGTCGCTTTTATGATATGGTAAAAACATATTAAAAAACTCGCGATAAGTCATCTTATCAAGATTGTTAATCACATAAGAATCGTCGGTAACCCCTAGTTCTACAAAACAATCCCACGCACGAGAATACCCCATTCTACGGAGAGTTCCTCGGTACATAGTTTCTACATTTTCTAACCCATAAGTTGTTTGATATTTCAAACTATCTCTATTGGCATATCCTTCAAAGTCGCCATATTTTGGCAAACCAATTACTTCTGTTCTTTTAAAAAGCTTGTTATAAGGAATGTATTTGAATTTATTGTTGTGAAGAAATTTTGACACTCCCTGCCCTGCTAATACAACATTTCTTGGGTTCCAAGATAATTTATAGTGCCATGGATTGTTATCCGATTCTGGCGCTACCAAACCTCCAGTAAAGCTTTCAAAACCAATAACAACATTGCCTTTAGCCTTAATTTCATCCAGCATTTTCATGGCACTCATATGATCAATACCTGGATCAAGTCCAAGTTCATTCATAATGAACATATTGTGCTTAACCGCTTCGCTATTCAATGCATCAATTTCTGGGCTTATATACGATGGGGTTATCAGGTTTACTCCAAACTTAATGCAATCTTGTACCACACTTAAGTGCAAACTTGCAGGCAACATACTTATTACCAATGCCGCACCAGCTATCAAACTTTCTCGTTTTTGAACATCTGCAATATTCAACTGCAAGGCGTGTGCATACTTGTTTTTCACCAAGCTATTGGCCACTTCAAAATCTCTATCTACTATCTGAACTTCATACTGATCTTGCTCGGCATGTTCTTGTAAATAATTCAAAAGAGCACCACTTGAACGGCCCGCTCCAATTACTAAAATTCGCTTCATATTTTTTTCGAAATTTGCGTCAATATTTTATTTGTGCTAAGGCTCGTATTTACAACCATAACATTGCTTCTCTCACTTACTGTTCTCAGTCAAAGTTCTACTTTGTTTGTCTACAGTACAGATAGCACTTCATTTAATTTCTCGCTCAATAAAAGCGACACATCGGGATATAGTGCTTCTGCCTTCGAAATAATAAATATCGAAACAGAAATACAAGGTATTACCGTATTTAAAAATAAAATTCCTGCCTACAAGAAACTACTCTTTCTTCGTTTAGGCGACAGCACTGTCATAAAAATAGGTAGCGGACAAATTTTTTATGATGAACAAATGCCTAAAAATATTGAGTTCAGTAAAGTCGATGCTCAAAAATTGGGTAAGAACATCTTGCCACCTAAAAATTCAGACGACATTCTTGTTCAAAAAGAAGATCAAACCAAGCTCCTTTCAGAACCTACAGATGATTTATTGCGTTACAGCTACAAGGCGAACGACAGCTTGAATGCAACTGATTTTGTTCTACCTGCGGAAAACACAGACACAACATCTATTTCAAATTGCAACTATACGCTTAGCGATAAAGATTTAAAACGATTAAAAAGCAAATTGAAAATTTTTCCTGATGCTTACGATCAAAAACGCATGTTAGAAGAAGATCTCGAATTTACTTGCTTTACAACAGAGCAGTTAGGTGCAATTCTGAAAAACATCAACGATGATGAAGCCAAATTCCTACTCATTCGCAATATCTGGCATCAATGCAGCGACCCTAAAAATTTGATTGAGCTAGGTTCAACATTTCTTTTAGAGATTTACCAAAAAGATTATATCGATTTTTTGGAAAACAGACTTTATGAATAAAATTCAACCTATTGCATTTTTATATTTAGCATTAGCTATTGGTCTTGGAGCATTAGGTGCTCACGGCATCAAGCCAAAAGTATCGCCTGAAACGCTCGACATTTTTAAAACTGGAGTACACTACCAAATTGTTGTAGCATTGGTATTGATAATGAAGGGAGAAATGTTAAAAAATATCGAAAACATTTTATTGCTACTAGGCAGTATATTCTTCTCTTTTAGTCTGTATATTATCACCTATTTAAAGATGTCCGGAACGAGCATTCCCGTTGCCTTAGGCATCATTACACCTATAGGCGGATTGCTCATTATATCTTCCTTAATTCTAGTCGCTATTAGACTTTTACAAAATAAATAGGTTAAAACTGAGTTAAGAATGCGTAGTTGGTTTTGTCAATTACGTTACCTTTACACCCTCAATTTAAAAAGTCAATTGATCCTATGAATAACTTCGGTAAAAGAGCTAAAGATGCAAATCTCAACTACCTTGGATTAGGCAATGTAGCGCAAGCATACTGGAATTTAAGTCCGGCCGAATTGGTAGAAGAAACAATCATGAGCCAAACAGGCACACTTAATGACACGGGTGCTCTGGCTGTAGATACCGGCGAATTTACTGGTCGTTCTCCCAAAGACCGCTTCATCGTAAAAGATGCGCAAACAGAAAAAGATGTTTGGTGGGGAGATATCAACATTCCATTTGACACTGACAAATTCGACAAATTATACAACCGAGTTACAGCTTATTTAGCTAGTAAGGATGTGTATGTACGTGATGCATTTGCAGGTGCAGACGAAAACTACAAGCTAAGTTTAAGAGTAGTTACAGAATTGCCATGGAGTAACCTGTTCGCTAGCAACATGTTCATCAATCCAACCGATTCGGAAATTGAAAACTTCACACCAGAATGGCATGTAATAAATGCTCCTGGTTTTTTAGCTGACCCTGAAATTGACGGTACACGCCAACATAACTTTGCAATAATTAATTTCACTAAGAAGTGCATAATTATTGGTGGTACTGGCTATACTGGTGAAATCAAAAAAGGTATTTTCTCTGTATTGAATTTCATCTTACCAACGCAAAAGAATGTATTGCCTATGCACTGTTCAGCCAACATTGGTTCTGACAACGACACGGCTATATTCTTTGGTTTATCTGGTACTGGTAAAACAACTCTTTCTTCAGACCCTAACAGAAAACTTATCGGTGACGATGAGCACGGCTGGAGCGATAACAGCGTCTTCAACTTTGAAGGTGGATGTTATGCTAAAACCATCGATTTGAGCGCTGAAAAAGAACCTCAAATTTACGATGCGATCAAGTTTGGTGCTTTGTTAGAAAACATTGTTTTCAATGAAGACGGAAATTCAGTAGATTATACTGATGGATCTAAAACTGAAAACACGCGTGTTTCTTACCCATTGGATCACATCGACAATGCAGTTGTACCATCTGTAGGGTCTGAACCGAAAAATATTTTCTTCCTTACTTGTGATGCTTACGGTGTATTGCCTCCAATTTCAAAACTTACTAAAGCACAAGCTATGTATCACTTCATGAGTGGTTACACCGCTAAAGTTGCTGGTACTGAAGCTGGAATTACAGAACCAACTACTGCATTCTCTGCATGTTTTGGCGCACCGTTTATGCCATTACACCCATCTAAATACGCTGAAATGTTGGGAGACAAGTTGGCGAAAAACGATGTGAAAGTATGGTTGATCAACACAGGTTGGTCTGGTGGGGCTTACGGTGTTGGTGAGCGTATCAAACTTAAATTCACAAGAGCAATGATTACTGCTGCTCTAGAAGGTAAGTTGAACGACGTTACTTACACTACTCACCCAATATTTGGTTTAGAAATGCCTTCAGAATGCGAAGGAGTATCGGCTGATATATTGAACCCAAAAAACACTTGGGCTGATAAAAATGCTTACGATGAAAAAGCAAATCTATTGGCTGAGAAATTTGTGGCTAACTTCAAAAAATACGAAGCTGAAACAAACAACGAAATATTATCTGCAGCACCTAAAGTTGGCGCTAACGCATAATTATTAAATACCATTTCAAATCAAAACCATCTCCTGAGAAATCTTGAGATGGTTTTTTTTATGCCTCACAATTTCTACTTAAAAACAAATTTTTCTATCCGATAGCACTAATAACCCCTTTCAATACATCTGAAAAGGAACAGCAATAAGAACACGAATCTTCTCCCTTATTCCATAGTGCTGTGTATATTTGAATGGTGTATAAGTTTTATTGCGACAGCCCATTAAAAGAAGGACAAACGATAGTATTAAGTCCAGAAGAAAGCAAACATGCTATTGCTGTTTTACGCTTGATTAACAATACCGACATCCTATTGCTCAATGGAGAAGGATCGGTAGCCAATGCAACTATTTGCAATGCACACAAAACCAATTGCGAAGCCATAATCAATAGCGTTGAACACCAACCCACACAAGGTCAGTTCACATTATTGATATCTCCACCAAAGAGCACCGACCGCTGGGAATACATTATAGAAAAAGCCCAAGAGCTGAATGTAAGTAGCATTCAACCTGTAGTTACATTCCATTCTGAACGCAAGAAAATAAATATTGAAAAAGCCAACAAAATTGCTCGAGCTGCTCTCAAACAATGCGGCGCTTTTTATCAGTGTGAAATCTTAGAACCAGTAACTTTTGCACAGGCTCTTCAAAACTATCCTCCTGGGTTGTATGGCTATTGCAAAATGCTGAACAATGAAACCAACAACAATACCATTTCAACTGTATTCATTGGACCTGAAGGCGATTTTTCCGAACATGAAGTCAGCCTATTCGTTGCCGCTGGATGGAAAACCATGCGCTTAGCCAACAACATACTACGCAGCGAAACAGCAGCAATAACCGCTATTGTAAAACACAACCCTTTTTTATGAGATGGATCATACTTTCATTGTTTGCTACTCTTAACTTCATCTGTTTAGGACAAAGTTTAAAACTTGCTCAACTTCAATACAGTGGCGGGGGCGATTATTATGCGAATACAACGGCACTAAAAAACCTGAGCATTTTCTGCAACAACAATTTACAAACTGAAATAAACTCCGATTACGAGTACGTAAAACCAAACATCAACGAATTGCTTAGCAAACCATTTGTTCATCTTACAGGGCACGGAAACGTCGTTTTTAGCCCATCAGAGAGAGAAGCTTTGCGGAAATATTTATTGAACGGTGGCTTTTTACACATTGATGACAATTACGGAATGGATCAATTCATTCGTCCTGAAATACAAAAAATATTTCCTGATAAAGAATTGGAATTAGTTCCCCTTACGCATGCCATTTACAACTCGCCATATAAAATGGAAGAAGGGTTACCCAAAATACACGAACACGATGGCAAAGCCACAGAAGGTTGGGGTATTTTTAATGAAGGCGAACTGGTACTTTTTTATTCTTACGAAAGCGATTTGAGCGATGGTTGGGAGAACAAAGAAGTACACAACGACCCCGACAATGTTCGACTTTCTGCCCTGCGCATGGGAGCCAATTTGGTACACTACGCTTTCACTCGCTCATCTAAAAAACAGTAGCGAAATTTATAGTCAAATTCAAAACCATGAGAATAAAACTGATTTGGGATTTAAGAGGTCCTGACGCTGAACAAACAGCAAAACACCACGCCATTCACTTAAAAGAATACGCAGAAAAACACTTGAACGAAAACAATACCAGCGGGGTAGAAAAGCAAACAGACATGCACAGCATAGCTTATATGATATGCGACCGCGAACAAATGATAGCCATTAGAGACGCTCTAAAACCTCACAGAGCTGTAGAAGCTTAGTTAAACTTCGGCTGAAATAATCGCTTACGTTTTACGACCAATTGACGCTTGAATTGAAAATACAGAAAAGAGCCGAAGACAGGTATTATAAAAAGAGCAATAATCGCAACAAATTTCATACTCGGTTTTTTAAACTCAGCTTTCAAAATATCAATCAAAGCCCAAACCCATAAAATAATGGTTAATACCGAAAACATAGTAAGAAGAAGCGCTGTATAAGTCATTTTTTTAAAGCTAATACAATTACTTTACTTATGTCGACTCTCTAACACTTCAAGCACATCTTCCAACTTATGATTTTTGGCTCTTAAAAGAAGTAAATAGTGGTACATCAAATCAGCCGCTTCGTTTATAAATAATTCAGCGTTATCGTCCTTCGCTTCTATTACCAATTCTACCGCTTCCTCTCCTACCTTTTGCGCTACTTTATTGATGCCTTTCGCTAGCAATTCAGCAGTATAGGAGCTTTTAGGATCGGCTGTTTTTCTACTTTCCAACACTTCATCCAAATGATTGAGAAAAGCCAAACCTTTCTTCTCTTGATTTTGAAAACAACTTATAGTCCCCGTATGGCATGCTGGTCCTTCTGGTTTCACAAAAATCAAAAGAGAATCGCCATCGCAATCCGTACTATGCGATACATAATTCAAGAAATTTCCTGAGGTTTCTCCTTTAGTCCACAATCTATTTTTACTTCTACTGAAGAACGTCACCTTCTTTTCTTGTACTGTTTTAGCCAAGGCTTCGGGTGTCATAAAAGCTTGCATCAAGACTTCTTGCGTGTAAACATCTTGCACTACAACTGGCATCAAGTCATTCTCGTATTTTTTAAAATTCAATTCCATTTCGCTTTAAATTCTTATTTCTATTTCGGCCTTAGCCAGTTCTTTTTTTAAATCTTGAATTTCTATTTCTCCAAAGTGAAAAACGGAAGCTGCCAAAGCGGCATCGATGGTAGTTTGTTTGAAAACATCTTTAAAATGTTGAACATTACCAGCTCCACCACTCGCTATTACAGGTACATCTACACTTTCGGTTACGGCTTTGCAAAGCGGTAAATCAAAACCATTTTTGGTACCATCGGCCCTCATTGATGTCAATAGAATTTCACCTGCACCACGGTCTACGGCTTCTTTTATCCACTCCAATGCGTCGACACCAGTATTTTTTCTTCCTCCACTTAAAAAAACAGTGTATTTGCCTTCTATGATTTTAACATCTACTGCTACTACCACACACTGATTGCCATAGCGCTCGGCTACCTCATTTATAAGATTAGGACGATTGAAAGCGGCTGAATTGAGCGAGACTTTATCTGCCCCCGCGGCCAACACTTCAGCAGCATCTTCAACAGAAGCAATTCCTCCGCCCACTGTAAAGGGTATATTCAATTCTTGAGCTACTTCCCCCACCCATTGTGTCCGAGTGGCTCTACTTTCTACCGTAGCGGTTATGTCTAAAAAAACCAATTCATCGGCGCCTTCTAAAGCATATCGTTTAGCCAAATCGACTGGATTTCCGGCATCGACTAAACCAACAAAATTTACACCTTTTACCGTACGCCCATTTTTGATATCCAGACAAGGAATGATTCGTTTTGTCAGCATATCAAATGAAAGGTTTTAATTCGGTTAAACTTATTTGTCCTTCGTACAGTGCTTTACCAACAATGGCTCCATATAAGCCCAATTTTGCACATTCGTCCAAATCCGAAATATTGGAAACCCCTCCAGAAGCAATGAGATTCAACCCTGATATTTCTTGTAGTATTTGAGTATACAAAGCGCTATTAACTCCTTGCAACATACCATCTTTACTGATATCGGTTACAAATGCACTCTTTAAATTCCGTTGGTCTTTCAAAAATGAAACCACTTCAATTTCCGATTGCTCGGTCCATCCTTTGGTAGCTATTTTACCATTTCTAACGTCGGCGCCCAACCAAATTTTATCGCCGCCATATTCAGATAATAATTCGGAAAATAACTCGGGCTGTTTTACCGCCATAGAACCAATGCTAACAACATTTGCTCCTGCATTGTATGCATCTTCGGCACGTATTCTGCTATTGATTCCTCCACTAAAATCAATATTCAATTGCGTAGCATTGGCAATGTTTTCAAGCACCTTAATGTTTTTAGTTTCACCTTTTTTAGCTCCGTCTAGATCTACCAAATGCAAATGTTTCAAACCAGAATCTTCAAACAATTTTGCGGCTTCAACAGGATTGGAAAAATATTTTGTCTTTTTATCGTAAGCGCCTTGTTCTAAGCGTACGGCTTCACCTCCAATAAGGTCTATAGCTGGAATAATTATCATAAATCAGTAAAGTTTTTCAAAAGAGTTTCACCGACTACGGCACTTTTCTCAGGGTGAAATTGCACCCCATAAAAATTGTTTTTTTGTTGTGCTGTAGCAAAAGGCAGTATGTAATTGCAGCTTGCCAAATCGTTATCGCAAGGTTCTACATAATAACTGTGCACGTGATAAAAAAACGATTGCTCAACACCTTTGAATAATTTGGATGGAATGGCTTCAATTGAATTCCACCCCATGTGCGGTGTTTTCAATTCACTTTTAGGAAAAGCCTTAACCTTAGATGAAAAAATACCCAAGCCTTTGGTATCTCCTTCTTCGGTATGTTGGCACATCAACTGATAGCCCAAACAAATACCCAATGTAGGTTGAGTAAGCCTAGGGATGAGCGCATCCAAACCTGTAGAAATGAGGTTATCCATAGCAAATCGAGCGTGCCCAACCCCTGGAAAAATGACTTTATCGGCAGAAATAATTTCGTTTGCATCTTTTGTAACCAATACATCTACTCCCAATCGTTTCAAAGCATTTTCCACAGACTTTATATTCCCTGCACCGTAATCTATAATGGCAACTTTCATTACAATACTCCTTTTGAACTTGGCAAAATCATATTATCGGCATCGCGTTTTTTAGCCATTTTTATGCTCTTCGCTAAAGCCTTGAATATGCCCTCTATCTTGTGATGCTCATTGTTTCCTTCAGCTTTAATATTCAAATTGCATTTTGCCGCATCGGAAAAAGACTTGAAAAAGTGCATGAACATTTCTGTAGGCATATCGCCTATTTTTTCACGCTTGAAATCGGCATCCCAAACCAACCAAGGTCGCCCACCAAAATCCAACGCTACTTGCGCCAAACAGTCATCCATTGGCAAAGCATATCCATACCGTTCTAAGCCCAACTTATTACCAATAGCCAAAGCAAAAGCTTCACCCAAAGCCAAGGCTGTATCCTCTATAGTGTGGTGCTCATCTACCTGCAAATCACCTTTTACTTGTATCGACAAGTCTACCAATGCATGCTTGGAAATTTGCTCCAACATGTGGTCAAAAAAGCTCAAACCCGTCGATATATTGCTCTTTCCGCTTCCATCCATATTCAACTGGATTTCAATTTCGGTTTCTTTGGTTTTTCTACTCACAGTAGACTTTCTACTTCCAACCAAAAGCACGGAAGCAACATCTTCCCAATTATCGAAACGAAATTCCGGATTGGCTTTTTCCAACAATTGTTCTTCATCGGCACTTGGTTTGTACGCATCAGGACTTTTTAAGTAAATGCCTTTGCACCCAATATTATTGGCCAATTGCATATCCGAATAACGATCGCCAATAACAAAGCTATTGTCCAAGTCGTACTTATCTGCATCTAAGTATTTACCAAGCATCGCTGTACCAGGTTTGCGGGTATCGGCATTTTCTTCTGGCAAACTTCTATCAATAAACACATCCTGAAACACCACCCCTTCATTAGCAAACGTTTTCAATATGTGTTGGTGCATGTTCAAAAACGGTTGCTCAGGAAATTGTGATCTACCCAAACCATCTTGATTGCTTACCAAAACCAAAACATACTCTTTCCGTTCAGCAACTTTTGCCAAACAAGAAATGGCTTTGGGCATAAATTCTAACTTTTCCCAAGCGTCTAGTTGATAATCTACCGGCGGTTCTTTTACTAAAGTTCCATCTTGATCGATGAATAATATGGCTTGTTTCATGATGTATAAAAAGTTTTGATTAAGGCTAAAAAAAGATTGTTTTCAGAAGGTTTTCCAATAGAAACTCTCAATGCATTAGGGTAATCGTTTTTCCGATTGCGAATGATGACTTTATTGTTCTTTAAATAGGCATACAATTCCTCGCTTCTAGCACAAGAAAACAAAATAAAATTGGCTGATGTTGGAAATACTTTGGATATGTTTTCATTGCTTTTTAATGCCGATGATAGCCTTATTCTTTCTGATTTTATGGTGCTGATTGCATTCGAAGGAGTTCGATTTTTAAGATACTTTTCGGTTAATCTCAACACCTCAGCATTCATATTGTAAGGCAATTTCACTTTATTCAACCATTCAATAATTTCAGGACTAGCAAATGCCATACCGACTCTCAAACCTGCCAAACCGTGAGCTTTAGAAAAAGTTTGAGTAATGACTAAGTTCGAAAACTCCGACAATCGATTGACCCATGATGCTTGATCAGAAAAATGAATGTAAGCTTCGTCCATAACAACTATTCCACTGAATGATGCTAGAATTTGTTCAACATCATCCAATTTCAAATCGTTGCCCGTTGGGTTATTAGGAGAACACAAAAACAAAATCTTGCAATGGTTTGGCAATGCTTTTAAAGCTTCAACATTCAATTGAAATTCTTCAGTTAGCGGTACATCAATTACTTCGGCATTATGGCTATCAGCCAAAACTTTGTACATACCATAGGTAGGTGAGCACATTGCTACAGCATCTACCCCTGGTTCTATAAATACCCGAAACAACAAATCCAAAGCTTCATCGCTTCCATTCCCTATAAATATTTGTGTTGACGAAATCGCAGAAAATTGTTCGCTTAAAATGCTTTTTAACTGCAACTGTTGTGGATCTGGATAGCGGTTGTACTGTTCATTGTATTCGGTATTACCCAAATTATTTTCATTCGCATCCAACCAAATTCCATCGTCTGCCATAAACTCACTTCTAGCGGAACTGTATGCTTTTAGATTTAGAATATACGGTTTAACCAGTGTCTCAATTTTTTTCATCGAAAATGGCTTTTAATCTTAATGAAACTGCATTTTTGTGGGCGAACAACCCCTCGTTTTCTGCCATTATCTCAATGGTTGCCCCCAAGTTTTGAATGCCTTGTTTTGTAATCTTTTGAAAAGTTATGCTTGTACAAAAACTCGCTAAATTCACTCCACTGTACATTTTAGCATAACCTGAAGTTGGAAGTGTATGATTGGTTCCACTGGCATAATCGCCTGCCGATTCTGGAGTGTAGTTGCCTAAAAAAACCGACCCTGCATTCTGAACTTCTGCCGTGTATTGTTCATCGTTTTCGGATGAAATAATAAGGTGCTCAGGCGCATATTCATTGATAAATTCCCAAGCCAAATTGATGTTACCAATAACCAAAGCCTTACTGTTTTCTATCGCTTTTAAAGCCATCTCTTTCCTTGGCAATTGTTCAATTTGAGCGTCTAACTCTTTCAAACATGCATCGATAACTTTACGACATGTGCCTACCAAAACCACCTGGCTATCAGCACCATGTTCGGCTTGTGATAGTAAATCGGAAGCTACAAAAGCCGGAATGCACGTATCGTCAGCGAAAACCAAAACTTCTGAAGGACCAGCAGGCATATCGATAGCGCATCCTTGCAAAGACACCAATTCTTTTGCCTTGGTTACGAATTGGTTGCCCGGGCCAAATATTTTATAACACTTAGCAATACTTGTTGTACCATAAGCCATAGCACCTATAGCTTGAGCTCCACCAACTTTATAAATAGTTGAAATCCCGCATTTTTTTGCCGCATACAACATTGCAGGATGAATGTTCCCTTCTTTATTAGGTGGCGTGCACATTTGAACGCTTTTACAACCGGCTATTTGAGCTGGAATACCCAACATCAACACTGTACTAAATAAGGGTGCGGTACCACCAGGTACATATAAACCAACACTATCGATGCCTCTTTGCTCTCTCCAACAAGTTACCCCACTATCTGTTTCAATAGGTGCAACACCCTCTTTTTGAGCAAAGTGAAAAGTGTAAATATTGTTATAAGCCTTATCAATTGCATCTTTCAATTCAGCGGAAATAGCTGCTTCAGCTTTTTCAAATTCAGAATTTGAAACGACAAAATCAAAGTTTGCATCAACTTGTTGAAATCGTTCATTGAATATTCTCAATGCCTCATCCCCATTGATTTTTACTTCGTTCAATATTTCGCTTACAGTTTGATTCAAAGTAACTTTATCTTCTGAAGGGCGAAGACACAATGCATTCCACTGATTTTTATTAGGCTCGACAAATATTTTCATTACGCAAACATTTTATCAATCGGAATAGTCAATATACCTTCGGCTCCAGCTTTACGGAGTGCGCCAATAATTTCCCAAAATCTTTTTTCAGGTATCACAGAGTGTACCGAGCTCCAGTTTTCTCTAGACAATGGCATTATGGTTGGCGAATTCAATCCTGGTAATAATTCAGTAATAGCATCGAGTTTTTCGTTAGGAGCATTCAATAAAATATATTGATTTTCCTGAGCTCTATTAACCGACTCTATTCTAAAAAGAATTTCCTCTAACAAGTTTTCTTCCTTATCGCCTAAAGCATTGTTAGCAATAAGAACGGCTTCAGATTCCATTAATGTACAGACCTCTTTTAAGCCATTCATTGTAAGCGTAGATCCGGTACTTACGATATCAAAAACGGCATCAGCAACGCCCAAACTAGGTGCCACTTCAACACTACCACTGATATCAAATATATCGGCTGTTATGTTTTGCTTGGCCAATTCGGCTTTTAGAATATTTGGATACGAAGTAGCAATGCTTTTACCTTGAAAAAAATCTATGCCAGAATACTCTATATTTTTTGGAATAGCCAATGACAATCGGCATTTCCCAAAACCTAAACGACGTTTAACAACTACATCTACACCCGATTCTAGCAATACATTTTCACCGACAACACCAATATCTACAACCCCTTTCTCTACATAACCAGGAATATCATCATCTCTTAGGAATAAGGTTTCCAGAGGGAAATTTGTTGATGAAGCTCTCAGTTTGCTTACACCGGTTGATAGTTTAATGCTTGCTTTTTGTAAAAGATCTAGAGACTTTTCGCTGAGTCTTCCGCCTTTTTGTAAACCTATTTTTATCATTTTCTGTTTCTATTTTAATTTTTGGCCAAAAAAAAAGACCCTTCGTTTCCGAAGGGTCTTTCTTGAATATTTAAAATACATCAATACAACTCTACATCCGGAAAAATAACCGCGATTTTGAATGATGTATGTGATGTGTGTTTTTCATTTTTGCGCTACAAACGTAGTAATTATTTTGCTTGTAAAGAATAAATATATCGTCTTCCGTCTTTTCTCGCGTTAATTAGGCCTTTACGATACATACTAGAAGTTCCTATAGCTACTGATCTTTCAACTTTTACGGTTGGCTCTGAAGGCTCCAATTCTTTGATACGATCCATCAACTCTTGTGAACTTCTTTCACCTTCTTTCAAAAGTAAATAAGCGATTTTTTTGGTGTAACTTTTATTGGTTTTATATGTTTTACCCAATTTAACTGGACGCGTTCCTTTTCCTTTTTTATCATTTGAGGGACGTACTTCCCAGTTTATAACTGAAGGGCCTACAATTTTTATTGCTTTAGCAACTTTTTTATCTGCAGATTCTACTCGTGCGGATACTGGTTCAACAGCAGGTACATGAGTAGGAGTATTTTCAACTATCGTTTCAATTCTAGCTTCATTTACTGCTGATGATGGTTCTACAGCTGCACTGTTGAAAGCACCTTCAATAGTAGAAATAGCCATTCTTAAAGCTTCTAGTTGCCCTTCAACTTTCTTTTCTTGGAACTTTAAATATTGTAATATCTCCTGATTGTTCATTCTGTTTTTTTTGCAAAGCAACAAAATATTTATTAGTTGAACTAAACTTTACAAAAATTAAAGATCAGAAACGTTTGATTTTCAGAGCATTTAACAACATTTACAATTCACTAAAAATGAATTGATATAAAAAACTATGCTATTGAAAGAATGAAAGTAAATCTTTATGAGGAATTTCAGATTGCTCACCCGTTGCCATATTTTTCACAGTAAAGATTTTCTTCTCAAGTTCGGAATCGCCCATTAATGCTACAAAAGCAACTTGCTTATCGTTAGCATACTTCATTTGCTTTTTCATCTTCACGGCTTCTGGATATACTTCAGCACTAATTCCAGCACTTCGCAAAGCATTTAAATGTGGCATGATTACAGACAAGTAATTGTCTTCAAATAAAGGAAACAATACATGAGTAGATACTTGTAAGTCTTTTGGAAATAAATCCAATTCTTCTAACACATCATATATTCTATCGGCTCCGAAAGAAATACCAATTCCAGGCACATCTGGCAATCCGAAAATACCAGTTAAATTATTGTAACGACCACCACCACATATACTACCCACACTAGCATTCAAAACTTTCACTTCAAAAATAGCGCCTGTATAATACTCTAGACCTCTAGCTAAAGTTAAATCCAGTTCAACCGAATTCATATCAATATCAGCATGCTTTAAATTAGAAAAAACAAAGTCGAGCTCTGACAAACCTTCATTGGCTAAAGCATTATCTCCAAAGAATTTTTTAAGCGCCTCAAAACGAGCAGAAAAATCTCCAGATATGGACAAGTATTCTTTCACTAACGCGCAATCGCTTGGTGTAAAATCTGCCTTTACAAGCTCTTCTATCACTTTATCTAAACCAATTTTATCCAGTTTATCAATTGCGACTGTTAACGGTATAAGCTTATCTGTGTTCGATAGTTTTTCAGCAAGAGCACTCAACAATTTTCGGTTGTTAATCTTTATAACAAAACCCGGAATCTTTAAATCGGTCAACGCTTTATAATACAATTGAACCAATTCTACTTCCATAAAAAGGGAATCCGAACCAACCACATCTGCATCGCACTGATAAAACTCTCTATATCGTCCTTTCTGCGGTCTATCTGCACGCCAAACAGGCTGTATTTGATAGCGTTTGAAAGGAAATGTAATCTCGTTTCTATTGTTTACAACAAACCGAGCAAAAGGCACAGTAAGGTCGTAACGAAGTGCTTTTTCAGTAAATTTATGGCCCAGTTTTGTAGATGGTAATACATCGTATTCTTCTGTAGACACCGTTTTCTTGAAATCGCCTGAATTCAATATTTTGAAAATCAATCGATCACCCTCTTCACCATACTTCCCCGTAAGCGTAGTAAGATCTTCCATAGCAGGGGTTTCAATTGGCTGAAAACCGAAAGTCTTAAAATGCTTTTCTAGTGTATTGAATATGTATTTACGTTTTAAACTTTGTTCGGGTAAAAAATCTCTCGTTCCTTTTACCACCTTAGGTTTTACGCTCATTATATGTATCTGAATTATTAAAAATAAAAAAGGGTTAAGCGCCTACTTTATCTCTGGTTTTACTCATTGGTTTCTCTTTGCAAAGGTCTTCAATTATTTTGCCTGCAATATCCAATTTGGTCGCATTTTCAATTCCTTCTAAGCCAGGCGATGAATTTACTTCCAAAACCAATGGTCCACGATCGGATTGTAGCATGTCTACTCCGGCAACATTTAGCCCCATAGCCTTTGCTGCCAATACAGCCGTATTTTTCTCAGCCTTATTTAGTTTTATCATTTTGGCACTACCACCTCTGTGCAAGTTGCTTCTGAAATCTCCTTCTGCTCCTTGACGTTTCATAGCTCCTACGACTTTACCATTTACAACTAACGCTCTAATATCAGAACCTCCAGCTTCTTTGATGAATTCTTGAAGCAACACAAATGTTTTCATGCCATAAAATGCTTCTACAACACTTTTTGCTGCTTTAGCTGTTTCAGCCAAAACCACACCTATACCTTGTGTACCTTCAAGTAATTTTATCACAAGCGGAGCTCCACCCACTTCTTTAATTACGCTATCTACGTTTTTAGAGTGGTTGGATATAACCGTTTTAGGAATAGCAATTTGATGGCTACTGAAAATTTGCATACTTCTCAGTTTGTCACGAGAACGAGCAATTGCTAACGAGGAGTTGGCTGTTCTAGCACCCATCATTTCGAATTGACGTACAACAGCAGTTCCATAAAAAGTTACAGAGCTTCCGATTCTGGGAATTACAGCGTCTACACCTTCTAATTTTTTTCCTTTGTAAATAATATGAGGGTTACCAGCCTCATTCACCAAATTACAACTTAAGTGATCTATTACCAAAGCCTCATGGCCTTGTTTTTCAGCTGCCTCAACCAATCTTTTGGTACTATACAGATTTGGGTTACGCGACAGTATTACGATTTTCATAATTTGGTTTCTTAGAGGTTTAGTGATATGTTCTTTAGTGATACATCCACTAAAAATCTATTTCTTAAAAAATTCTTCCCTAACAAAATAGGGTATTTCATTTTTTGTCTATTGGTTAAAGAAAATGATGTTTTATACCTTTTCCCTAAAACGGAAACAAGCAATTTCACTTTAAAACGTTTTTGCGTTTCACCATTGCTGCTTTTCACTTGCACGGTATCAAAGTCTTTAAATTCTACAAAAGGGCCTTTTAATATTCGGCAACGTAAAATTTTCTCACCATCTTTTTCAATAATCTTAATGCGTGTAGCATGGACAGAGTTTCTGTCGGCACCAGTATCTACTTTAGCTGGTACGCTTATCTCATAATCGGGAAACTCAACGAATTCCGCACGACCAATAATTCCTTTCTTCGAAGTCATTTTCCGTATTCCATACCAAACTTAATTAAAAGAGCAATTAACTATATTCGCATTTCGTGAGAAAATTCATTTCAAGCGGTATTTAACGTTTACATTATGTCTGAAAAAGTTCTTATAAAAAATCAAGAGGTAGACTTCGTACAACAATTACTAGCCGACTATAAAGTGGCTTGTATCAGTCGAGAAACATCACTTCTTGGGAGAAAAGAAGTACTAACAGGAAAAGCCAAATTCGGGATTTTTGGTGACGGAAAAGAGTTGGCTCAAATTGCTTTAAGCAAGTTCTTCAATCATGGGGACTTTCGTTCTGGATATTATAGAGATCAAACTTTAATGTTTGCCCTTGAATTAATGGACGTTAAGCAATATTTTGCTGGTATTTATGCCCATGCCGACATCAAACACGAACCAATGTCTGGTGGCCGACAAATGGGTGGTCACTTTGCTACTTGGTCGTTGAATGAAGATGGTAGCTGGAAAGCACTTAAGGAACAATACAATGTTTCGTCTGACATTTCGCCAACAGCTGGTCAAATGCCACGTTTACTTGGATTAGCTCAAGCGTCTAAAATTTACAGACACAATGAATTGTTGGCCAACAACAAATTCTCTGATAAAGGAAATGAAGTTGCATTTGGAACTATAGGCGATGCCAGTACCAGTGAAGGATTATTTTGGGAGTCTTTGAATGCAGCATCAGTACTTCAAGTACCAATGGTAATGTCTGTTTGGGATGATGGCTACGGAATTTCAGTTCCTAAGAAACTTCAAACAACCAAAAGCGATATTTCTGATGCATTAGCAGGTTTCCAAAGAAATGCTGATCAACCAAACGGTTTTGAAATAATGAAAGTTAAAGGATGGGATTACCCTGCCCTTATTGCGACTTACGAAAAAGCTGTAGCCTTTGCTAGAGCAGAACATGTACCAGTTTTAGTACACGTTGTTGAGATTACACAACCACAAGGACACTCTACTTCAGGTTCTCATGAACGATATAAAGACGAAAAACGTCTGGCTTGGGAAACAGAGTTTGATTGCATAGAAAAATTCAAAAGCTTTATTTTAAGCATCAACGAAGGCGACGATAACGTAAGCGAAGCCATACTTGAAGATATTAGAAAAACGGCTAAAAAAGAAGTTCGTGAAATGCAAAAACAAGCATGGAATGAATTTAGTGGCGAACTTTTAAAAGAAAGAGACGAAGCTGTAGCTGAACTTCAAAAGCTAGCGGCTGTTTCTTCACAAAAAATATTTATTGAGAAACATATTTCTGCATTAGCTAGTATTACTGCTCCTATCAGAAAAGACATATTCTCTTGTTATAGAGCTATTTTCCGCTTAACACGCGATGAAAAATCTTTAGCCGAAAGACAAGCACTTGTAGCCTATTACGAAGCCACAAAAAACAAAGTGCAAGACAAATACAGTCTTCACTTATTAAGCGAAACGGAAGAATCGCCAATGAACATCAAAGAAGTTGCTCCTATTTTTAGCGACGAATTAGTTGATGGTCGATTGGTGCTTCGCGACAACTTCAAAGTATTGTTCGATCGCCATCCTGAAATTCTAACATTTGGAGAAGACACTGGTAAAATTGGTGGTGTTAACCAAAGTATGGAAGGCATGCAGGAGCAGTTTGGTGAATTGCGTGTAAGCGATACTGGAATACGCGAAGCCAGCATTCTAGGACAAGGTATTGGTATGGCAATGCGTGGTTTAAGACCAATTGCTGAAATTCAATATTTGGATTACATTTTATATGCAATTCAAATCATGTCGGATGATTTGGCTACTGTTCGTTACAGAACTTTCGGCAAGCAAAAAGCCCCACTTATTGTAAGAACTAGAGGTCACCGTTTAGAAGGTATTTGGCATTCAGGTTCTCCAATGGCGGGTATTATCAACCTTGTTAGAGGAATGCACGTTTGCGTACCTAGAAACATGGTTACGGCTGCCGGCATGTACAACACCTTAATTAAAGGAGACGATCCAGCCATCGTTGTTGAACCACTAAACGGTTATAGAATAAAAGAAAAACTGCCTACCAACTTGGGTGATTACACTGTAGAATTAGGTGTGCCAGAAGTAGTAGCTGAAGGTACTGATGTTACTATCGTATCGTATGGTAGCACATGTAATTTGGCTGAAAAAGCGCTACAACCATTAAGAGAACTTGGTGTAAATGCTGAGTTGATTGATGTTCGTACATTATTGCCGTTTGATAAAAATCACAGCATTGCTGAGTCATTGAAAAAAACCAATCGCTTGGTAGTAATCGATGAAGATGTAAGCGGTGGAGCCTCTGCCTTTATGTTGGATAAGATATTGGTTGAGCAAAAAGCATACTTCCATTTAGACAGCGAACCAGTTACCATTTCTGCTCAAGACCACCGTCCGGCTTATGGTACTGATGGAGATTACTTCTCTAAACCAAGCATAGACGATATGGTAGAAAAAATATACAATCTTATGAATGAAGCTAATCCAGCTCAATTCCCAAGCATCTACTAGATCGTTAAACGTCATTTCAACACATTTAAAAGAAAAATCGGACCACTTAGTCCGATTTTTTTATGCTTAAAATTCACACTCTAATGAATTTTTATGTAATTTAAACGATACACCTCCCTTTTACCCTTCGAAATATCTAGTATGAAAAAGTTTTACTTCTTTCTAATACTACAGTGTATTGGAGCAATGGGTTTTGGGCAATCGGTCTTCATCAATGAAGTGCATTACGACAATGTAGGTGCGGATGTAAATGAAGGATTTGAGATTGCCGCTGAGGCAGGCACTAGCTTGTTTGGTTGGCGTATTATATTATACAACGGAAGCAATGGCGAAGCTTACGCCTCTATAGTAATACCAAACATGTTTCCTATTCCGAATCAAAGCAATGGGTTTGGTTTTCTAACAGTTACACATAGTGGCATTCAAAACGGATCTCCTGATGGATTTGCGCTAGTAGCCCCTTCTGATTCGGTTGTTCAATTTCTCAGTTACGAAGGCGTAATTACCGCTACCAATGGAGCTGCAACAGGTTTAACTTCTACCGATATTGGCGTTTCAGAAACATCGGCAACTCCTGCCAACGAAAGTTTACAACTTACTGGTTATGGAAATGACTATAGCGATTTCACGTGGCAATCGTCATCAACTTCAAGTTTTGGAAATGCAAACCTTGGACAAACATTTGGCGAAGGAGAAGCTCCTGAAACTTATGATATGACCAACTTTGAAATACTGTCAAACACTAAGATTCACTTTACCTTTTCCGAGAAATTAACCCTCCCACTCGTTGGATTCAACATCATCACTACAAGTTTTACAAATGTTACTGAATCTGTAATGAATGACAGTGTGTTGATATTAACGTTCGATCCTTTTACACTTGGAACGTCTCAAAACATTGAAATATCTAAAAACCTGGAAAACATAAATGGTGAATTGCTGTCCAAAAACATTTCCGAAACATTCCTGTTCAACAACAGTCAACCGCCTCTTGTTATTTCTGAAATAATGTACAACAATGCGTCGGACAATACCTCTCAAGACAAACTTGAATTCATAGAATTCTATAACAATTCACCCAACGAAATTCAATTAGGCGGATTTAGTTTGAGCTCTGGAGTTGATTACAATTTCCCTGAAGGAACAACGCTTGCGCCTCATGCATTTTATATCATTTGCGAAGATTCTTCAAAGTTTGAAATAGCATTTGCTCATTCCAATACCCCAGAATGGTCTGGCTCTCTAAGCAATACAGGCGAAGCACTGACACTGATAAATACAGAGGGTGTTGTAATAGACAGTGTATATTATAAGGATAGTGGAAATTGGCCAAAAGAACCCGATGGAGAAGGCCCTTCACTAGAAATTATAAATCCAAATTACGACAATAACAACGGGAGCAATTGGAGGCCAAGCGATGGTTTTGAAGGCATTTACGACAACAGAGCTGTATTTGCTTCACCTCATTCACTGAGAGGCATTGCTGTAATTCCATTAAATATCCTCGCATTTGAAATACTCAACGATTCGGAAATTCAACTCGTTTTTTCAACCGCAATAGATTCATCATCGATTGATTTACATGAAATATCAGGGTTATATTCTTCCCTCATTACTACAAAAATAGAATCTGACAGCATTCTTACCATTACACTAGATACCCCACTAAAAATTGGATTTGAATACAACATGAATGTTTCAACATCATTTGTAAAAGACACCAATGGATTAGAGTTGATGTCTGCGTTTTCAAAGTCCTTCTTCTACAACAACAGCACTCCAAATCTTGTTATTACAGAAATCATGTACAATCTTCCTGGTAGCGATAGTGATTTAGAATTCATTGAACTTTATAACAATTCAGATGACTCAATAAATATTTCTGGCTTTACATTTAGTCATGGTTTCACGCACACTTTCCCAGTAGGTACAATCGTACTACCACGAGGTTTTGTTCTATTGGGAAGTAACGGGCCAAAGCTCACCAAACTGTATGGCGTAGAGTTTACAACATGGAATTCGGGAAGCTTACTGAATAGTGGTGAAATGATACAAATACTTAACGCAAACGGATCTATAATAGACGACGTTTTCTATTATAGCAATTCTGAATGGCCATCGAAAGCAAATGGAAAAGGTTCCTCTTTAGAAATTATCAACCCAGATAATGATAACAACATGTCACTAAACTGGAGAGCTAGTGAGTACCATTACGCCGATTTAAACAATCAAAATATTTTTGCAAGTCCAGGAGCTATTGATATAAATATAAACTCGGTGTTCTACTTCACCGCAGATAGCTTAAGTATATATGAAGGCGAATCTAGCAGCGTACAAGTACATTTAAAAAACGCCAGCAAAATAGGCGCTAGAGTCAAGCTCTTAATTAGCGATCATACAGCTACAGAGCATTCTGACTACGTTATTTCAACTAAAAACATTCAATACAATGGGCTAGAAACTATTTTCACAATCGACATTAAAGCCTATAAAGATTACATCAAAGAAGAGGAAGAATATGTTGAAATCAAACTGGATTCGCCAATGCATGCCGTATTAAACTCAACAAACAACAGTATTAAAATCAAAATAAAAGATACCGACCAAGGTTCAGCTAATATTTGCATCAACGAAATAAATCGACACAGCAACTCAACTTCTCCCTCGGGAAAAGATCTACCGTTCATTGAACTTGCCAATGTTGATTTTTACTCCGAAAACTTAGCTCGTTACACTTTAAAAGCTGAATCTGAAGATACGACGGCATACTTGCCACTTACCGATTTCACCAGTGTTAGAGCCAATAACTTTACAACTATCTGGATAGAAAAAAGTTTTCAATTTGATGATTTAAGATCTGTAATTCTATCCAACAATGAAATCCAATTGAGTTTAATAAAAGACAACATTATGGTCAATTCGGCATCGATTCCTATTCTTTTAGACACAGAAGTGTACGCGCGAGTATTTGATTGTGACGGTGTTTTTGAAAAAAGATCCATCGCTACACCTAACGGTAGCAACAACAACGTAAACATTTTTGAAAACACGAGTAAAAACAGTTTAGACATTTACCCAAACCCAACTAAGGACTACATTTCGTTTTCAAAAGTTGGTCAATATTCCATTTACAACAACATAGGAGTTTTGGTGAAAACTATTCTTAATAGCAGCCATATTAATGTCACTGAATTACCAAAAGGCATCTACTTCGTAAAATCAGAAAATGGTGAAAATGGGCGATTTATAAAACTGTAAGAAAATTTATCAACGCTAAGGTTTAGAACGCCGGGCAAGGAATAATTCTGTAGCGTCTTTTCTTTGGACGTGGATCGACAAATTCGTACACCAAGCCAACCTCATGAGAACCTCCTGTTGCTCCAGATAGGTCAGATATAGTGATATCGTAAGAATAGGCAACAGTCAATCCTAAATGACGGAAACCTACCATGGGAATAATCGCATCACGGGTATTGTAAAAAGCATCTTTATTGCTCTGCTTCCAATCAATACCACGATACCAAAGCCCAAAAATCACAGGAGAAAACTCAGCATAAACACCTATATCGGTTTGCACGTTTTCGTTTTGAGATTTCATATTTACTGCAACCCAAAACGCTTTCAAAACTTCATCAAATCTATTTTTCTCTATCACCAATCGTCCACCAAAGTGAAGACTATAAAATGTAGGCAAATTGGATATTTCGTTGAGCAAAGATTCGTTTGGCTTGTTTATATGCAAGGCCGAAAAGCCTACCCAAATGTTTTTGCTGTAAATCAAACCACCAGCCGAAGCATCAAAAAATCCTTGCTGTTGCTCAAGTTGTTCAACCGACGAACGATCAGTTCCGCGCAGTAATTGGTCGCCAAAAATCAAATTACCTGAATCTACTCCTCGTTGGTAGTACCCAAAACTAACGGCAGGTCGTGCACTAATTTCTTTTGTTAGCTTAAAGACATACGAATACGACAAGTTTACACGAGATTGTGATAAGGCTCCAGTACCCGCTTTGTCTTTCAACAACACGATACCAAAACCCGAATTCAATTCAGGCACAAAAGCATCAAACGAAGCAGTATATGTTACAAATGCTTGCGGTAACTCTGGCCATTGATTTCTATACCCTGATGTGAAACGATATTGTTTGGTTGCCCCCGAAAAGGCCGGATTCAAACTCAAAACCTGCGTGTAGAATTGCGAAAATTGCACTTCTTGCCCATAAGCGCTTAAAACGCCCAATAGCATCAGTACTATGGTCGCTTTCTTCATCATATTATCTCAAAAGGGTCAAATCGCCAACTTTTTCAAATCGATTATTGTCTTCAAATGTACCCTCTACTTTAAATACATACACATCTTGCTGTGCCGCTTCTCCATTGATGGTGCCATTCCACCCAATTTTCACGTCAAAAGATTCAAAAATCAATTCACCCCAACGAGTGAATATCTGGAGATGATAATCTTTGACTTCTTTATACAATGGGAAAAACACATTGTTATCGATTGCATTTTCGTTGTACCTACCATCGGCATTATTGCCATCGTTGCTTGGTGTAAATGCATTTGGAAACTCGATAATCCCTCCACTAAAAATGTCAATTGAATTGGTATAAATAACCGTATCTGGGCAAGAAAATTCGTTATCAGCTATTAACTGAACTGAATATATTCCTACTGCCTGATAAAAATGCGAAGGGTTTTCTTCCGTTGAAGTTATACCATCACCAAAGTCCCATTCATAACTTGTAGCATTCAAACTCAAGTTGATAAAATCAATAGGTTCAGATTTTAAATGTGCCTTTTCTGGACTGAAAGTAAACGATGCATTGGCATTAGGATTGACTACGACAATGTCTTGTTTCGATACAACATCGCTCTCACCATTAGGCCCTCTAACCGTTAGCGAAACAGAATACACACCTACATCTCGATATCGATGTATCGGGTTTTGAAGACTGGATGATTCGCCATCGCCAAAATTCCACAACCATGTAACAGCATAATTACTCTGATCTGAAAACGCAATTGAAGCAGGAACACAATCCTCTCCACCACCAATAAATATAGCTTCTGGATAAGGCCCAAGCACCTCTACAATTTTCAATACACTATCGGCACATTCGTTATCATTAGCGACCAACATGACATTGTATTTCCCCCAAGTTGCGTAAGTAACATCAGCAGGATTTTCCAATGTACTTGTAATACCATTGCCAAAATCCCAAACATAATTCCATGTTCCTGGGGTTGTATTATCAAAAGAAAATGTTGAAGCAGGGTAACGCTGAACTAGATCTGGAGATACATCGAAACTTGTGTTAGGTACAGCATAAACTACTATATCAAACTCTGCCGTATCCTTACAACCATAATTATTTTCCACAATCAATTGAATCGTTTTTGCTTCATCAACAAATGAAGTATTAATGAAGGTATGCACCGCATTGGTGCTCGTATATACCTTTTCACCATTAAAATCCCATCGACTGGAACTGTAGCCTTGTGATATATTATTCAAATTCAACTCTAGAGGAGAGCACCCATTATTTGGATCTTGAAATTCAGCCACAATTCGCGGAAATAAATTCAAAACTTGCACCATGCTATCTACACAACCTCCAGTATTAGTTGCTATCAACAAAATGCTTCGTTGCACTACAAATGCATTCGGGTTTTCAAATGTTCTAGAAAATTGCGCATCGGAAATTTCTTCTTTTACCCCACTACCAAAATCCCATTGATACCTATCTGCAGCAACTGAAATATTCTCAAAATCGACTGTAGCAGGTTCACAACTCGCCAACGTACTTAAAGTGAAATCAGCGATTGGAGAAGGCAAAACTTTCACTCTACTATAAGCTGTATCTGTACAACCATACTGGCTTTTTGCAATCAAACTCAGAGGATAAAACGCAGTATCGACAGTTGAATTAGAAAATGTTTTACGTGGATTTGATTCATTACTAATGCCTACCGTTCCAAAGTCCCATTGGTATGAATTGCCATTGATTGATAAGTTAAAAAACGGAACTGAAAAAGGTGAGCACGCTACCGAATCGTGAACAAACTTTGCTGTAACCTTTGGATAAACCGTTATATCCTTATCCACTTCAGAGATACAGCCTTTGTCAGTTTGAACTTGCAACTTAATATTTTGCACATCTGAAAACGACCCGTTATTCACCAAGATAGTATCGAATGGATTGAAACTTTTCTCTACTGTTCCACCATTGATGTTCCAAAAATATTTGTTTGCGCCTATACTTTCGTTTGTGAAATTCGCAAGCAATGGACTACAACCCGATGTAACATTAGAAGTAAAGGCTGCAATAGGATTTGGATAGACTTCCACCACACCTCTAACAGTGTCTTCACAACCCGACAATGATTTCGCCACCAATTGAACATTATAAAATTGAGAGGCACTAGCACTAGAATTGAGATACGTTATGGTTTCGGTACTGTTTGTGGACGATTGTCCATTTCCAAAATCCCATTCGTATGTATCGCCTCCGTTAGCTTCGAATGTTTGAACAAATGGACTACAGCCAGCCAAGCCTTGATTTATTTGAGCATCTATCCCACTGTAAACTTCTATTTGCCTTACAACAGTATCCTTGCATCCAAATCCCGATTCTACGATTAGTCGACAATCAAAAGTAGCTGTAGCTCCTGATGTATTGATGTAGGTATGGTTAACATTAACATTGGTGGTATCCAAACCTGACCCATCGCCAAACAGCCACTGAACATTATTTGCATTCAACGAATTGTTTACCAAAAGAACATCTAAAGGAGAACACCCTGACACAGGACTTGGAGAAAAATCGGCTTTAGGTATTGGGAAAACAACAATGTCTTTTTGCTGAACATCGGTACAACCCTCAGAAGTTTGAGCTGTAAGTTTTACAGTAAAACTAGCGTCTATAGAACCAGGATTTGTGAATGTTTTATTGACAACCACCCCACTTGCGGTACTGCCATCAGGGAAAAGCCAATCGTAGGAAACCGCACCTGTTTTAGCTATGAACGTAACATTTAAAGGTGAGCAACCGCTATCTGGCGATGCTGTAAAACCAAAACGTGCTTCAGGAGCAACGGAAATGTCTTTTGTTAGGGTTTGAGTACATCCCTGATCGTTAGAGACTGTTAGTACAACTGTAAAATCGCTAGTGAAAGAACCTGTATTGGTATAAACATGCACTGGATTTTCGGCTGTTGAGCTTTCGCCATCTCCAAAATCCCATAAATACGATGTACTGCCTACACTCTTATTCTGAAAAGTAACTTGGTAATCTGTACAATTGTTGCTCGCTACATAATCAAAATCGACTGATATTTCAGGATTTACGACCACCAAACTGGTTGTAGAATCTTTACAGCCTACACCACTTACAGCCACCAATTTCACATCTAAATCTTTTGCCGCACCAGTATTATTGAAATATTGATGATTTACATGAATATTCTGTGACGTTGTACCATCACCCAAATCCCAAAAATAGGTTGTTGCTCCATTGGATGTATTGAAAAAGTCGACATAAAAAGGCGCGCACCCAATTGCTGGAGACAACGTAAAACTAGCGTTTGGCAATGGAAATATTCGAAGAGATTTTTGTTCTTCGGTAGAACACAAAGTTCCATTGGCTTTTAGTTTAACAATGTAAGTACCATCAGCCAAATACAAATGATTTGGAGTTTCAGCACTAGATAAAGATCCGTCACCAAAATCCCACTCCCAGCTTACGATAGGATCTTCCGGGTCTTCAACTGTTGTATTAGTAAATCGCACCTCAGCAAGTGCACAGGTATCAGGCACTTCAAAATCAACCATCGGAGATTGAATAACTTCAACAGAATCCCACTTTGTATGTTTACACCCTTTCACTGTTGCCACTTCCAGACTCACATAATATTTTCCAGGTGAAGGAAAAGTTTGAGGACCAGGAGACGCTTGAGTACTTGTATTCCCATTTCCGAAATTCCAATTGTATGAGAATGCATCAATAGATTCATCGGTAAATGAGACGGTAAGTTGATTGCACGCTCGTTGAGTTGGGAAAGAAAAATCGGCAATAGGGTTTGGCAACACTACAACTTGAACTTCAGCGGTATCTTTACATGAGAGAGTAGCATTGGCTACATCAACTGCCAAACGAATGATTTTAATGCCTGGTGTATCGTAGTTAATGGTCTCTAGAGCAGATGGATCAAAATTTCTCCAACCATTACCATCGTCCGCATTGAAACGAAAAACATTTGCCGGAGCTAGTGTTCCGTTAGTAAACGTTACATCTTCACCCAAGCAAATACTGTCTTTATCAGCACTTAAAACCGCAAAAGGAGGATCGATGATTTCAATGGTTTTGATAACACTCACAATCCCACAAAAACTAGAATCTTTTAATTCAACACTGTAGGTTCCAACTGCGGGATACACTAAAGTTCGCGGAGTTGTTGGTGGCCAAGGTCTCCAGTCGATAATAGAATCTTGACCTGGACCAAAGAAATCAATAAATCGCCAGTATTCAAATCTTTGAGACGTGTTGCCTTCATCAGGCTTAGAACAATTTCTATACGTTGAATTGGTGTAAGTAACTTCGTTGTCTGGCCAACATAAAAGGTCGTTGCTTGCGCTAATCGCAGGATCATCTAAATCCCATATTTGAACGGGTTCAAAAGTTGCTTCAGACGGCGTAGTACTGCAATAATTTTGCGCTCGCAACAAAACCCGTGTATTGCATGTTACAGTACCTCTTTCGTACGTGTGGGTAATGGTTTGACCTGCATTACTAGCATCCAATACACCTAAGGTTGTACCATCGCCAAACTCCCAGAAATAAGTTGTATTTGGGCTATTTCCTGTAGAACTGTTCAAAAAATCCATGTTACCTGGAGCACAAACTTGAATTACTCCACCTGGTGGCACTTGAATAGAAGCCTTTACTGGCAACTCGGATACAAACAGTCCTGTAACGGTACACCCATTTGCTGTTATCGTAATAGTATAATTGGCAATACCTGCAGGATAATTGTGGTATATACTAGACCCAGCAGCCAATCCGACTCCTGTTTCTGTATTTCCGTCACCCCAATTGATCGTATACGGACCTAAATCAATATCAGCAACTATATTCATTGTATAGGCGCCTGCTGTACAATTTTTCCAAAGTGGCTGATCTACGTAATCGTCGGTGCTATCAAAAAATTTTGGACATTGTGCATAACCCACTATACTCACCAAAAGTAAGAGTGCTATAAGAGGTATTTTGATGGATTTATTATGCATGCCTACTATTAAGACGTTGAAACAATACCAAAGTTGGGTTTTTATTTCACTTATCCTATCATAATCGACACGAACAAAATATATTTCGCTCAACCACTCAATTAAATCTTTAATTCAAGCAACAATTTTGCTACGATAGGACACATCCTAGAATTAAGTTCATTGATTTTATTGATTCCGATAAAATTCTTTCTATCGGTGTGCGGAAATTCACGACAAGCTAATGGTCGGTCTTTGTATATGCTACAACAGTTGTTTGATTCAAGAAACAAGCATGGAGAAGATTTTAATGCATAATGCCCATCTGTATCTAAAAACAAATGTTCATCGGCAAACTCTCTTTGATTGAAACCTGCAGCTTTTGAAACCCTTTTGATATCGACATCTCGATAGATTGGACTGGTAGTTTTACAGCAATTGGCACAATCCAAACAATCTATGCTTTCGGTAATTTCCTCTTGCAATGGATGTATAAGTGCATCGGCTTTTTTTGCACCTAACCCATTCAATCTCTTAAGTTTTTCTTTTATTTCTTTCCTTCTACTTTTAGCAGATTGAAGCAAATCGGCATACTCTTCTTTCATGGTTGAAATGGATTAGAAAAACTTGTATCAGTGAGCAACGACGGATCGTCCAAAGTTTTCAAAAATGCAATCAGACTTCGTTTATCAGCTTCCGGTAATTTCAATCCACCTGAGGTATATTTCATAAAAGGATCAATGGTAGAACTTGCGTGTCCACCTGTATTATAATGTTCAATGACTTCTTCCAAAGTGGCGAATCGACCATCGTGCATATAAGGGGCCGTAAAACTCAAATTACGCAGAGTCGGTGTTTTAAAACGCCCCATATCTTTACTATCTCCAGTAACTCCACCGGCACCTAAGTCGGCAAAAATTGAATCTAAACCGTTGTTATGCAATCTATAATCAGAAAACTGCAAACCACCAATTCCATGACAATGAAAACAATCGGCACCATTCTGTCCTCCTTGTACTTGACTAGGATCTCCTCCTTCGGTTAAAAATAAATTCAAACCTCTAAACTCTTCTGCTGTAAGCTGTTGTTTGCCTTGCCTATACTGATCAAATTTTGAATTTGAGGAAATCAAAGTTCTTAAAAACTGTGCTATTGCCTTCGCTACCAAAATTGAGTCAATATCCGAAGAACCAAATGCTGCAGCAAATTCTAAGGGATACTTATTATCAATTTCTAATTTAAATACAGCGTCTTTCCATTCTTGATGCATTTCAATAGGATTGGGAACTGGCTCAAGAATTTGATCTTCTAAAGTTGCCGCTCGACCATCCCAAAAATAAAAACGAGCATAACCAATATTCACCAAACTCATCGATTGCCTATTTCCTTCAAAACCGTCTATCCCAATGGAAAATTTTCGAGAATCTGAAAAAGCACTTTCCTGATTATGACAACCAGCACAACTCAAAGTGTTGTTACCACTCAAGCGTTTTTCGTAAAATAATTTCCGACCCAACGCCACACCTTCAACCGTTAAAGGATTGTCTTCAGGAATGAGCATTTCAGGAAACAAAAATGGCTTTTCTAACACATAAGGCGTGCTTTCAAACGGAGTTGGCTCAGGCGTTGCATCATTACATGCAACAGCTAACAATGCCAATATTGAAACTAGCCAAACTTTCATTTAATGGTCAAACTTGAAATAAAAGCGTCACGAAATTTTTCAGCAACTTCTACATTATTGATTGTGTGCGTTTGAGGGTTTTCTTTAACACTCATCTGCAGCACTTCAGAAGTAAACACTCCATTTAGATCTTCTACAAGAATTAAGTTTCCTGATTCATTAACAGTAGCTATTTTAAATCTTTTGTACAATTCAGACGTTCCTACATGATAGCTTATCGGCCAATCAAAGTTTCCAGAACCTGTATCTACAACAGCATCAAAAACAAGAAATTTATACCCAGTTTCCCACCCCCAATGCATGCCATTGCTTGACTGAAAACTCAATGGATGTTCAGGAGAAAACTCACTTGGATCTACTCCTTCATTCATATTTGGATTAAGTCCAAGCCCGCCACTAACAGCAACTACAGAGCGTTTTGGCAAAGGATTAATCTTGTTTTCTAAAGTTTTATTCTCTTCAAAATCTATTAAAGCTATCTCTGCCCAAAGTACAGAATCACCATTGGCATAATGCACATACAAATCGGACAAATACAACTTACAATCTGAAATAGAAATCCTTCCTTGCTCCGTTTCTACAACATCACCTATCTGAGTAACATCATCATTCAACTCCATTTGCAATCGAATTGTTTGCATCGTGTCGTCGCTTTCATCCTTACAGGAAGTAATTCCCAAAATCAATAAAACTCCAAAGAAGAAATACAAAAACTTTCTCATACTTGTACAAACGTAAGGGATTGAATAATAATTTCCCGTTATAGTCTATAAACAATGGAATTTCTATTCAAACCACTCAACGAACTCACTACTCAACAACTTTTCTCAGCCCTAAAATTGCGACAAGACATCTTTTGCATCGAACAAAACTGTTTATATCCAGATTTAGATGACGTTGATCAAATATCCACTCAAGTAGTAGCTTTACAAGATAACATCTGCCTAGCAACAGCGAGAATTTACAAGGACGACAACAATATTGTTCATATAGGAAGAATAGCAGTAGACAAAAACCAAAGAAACACAGGGCTTGGACACCAACTCGTGAAAGTATGTTTAGATTATTGCCATCAAAATTTCAACAATACTCCAATAGAAATTAGTGCACAGCTACATTTACTTAACTACTACACCAAATTGGGATTCAAAGAATTAGGAACATCTTATTTTGAAGATGGCATACCGCACATCAAAATGGAGCTTGCTAAAAATTAACAATTACCTAGTTTCGGGGCATGCAAAAAATTAACGTAAGAAAATTCGGTTTTTATGCAGCATTGTTAGGGAGCGCAAGTTTAGCTACTCAGTGCGATTCTGCAAGCTCTACCGACGCCTCGACAACAGAAAAGACTTTCGATGTCAATTACCTTGATACAACAGTAAGCCCACAGGAGGATTTTTACCAATTCGCCAATGGCACATGGATCAAAAACACGCCTGTTCCAGCTTCTGAATCTCGCTACGGGAGTTTCAATGAAGTAAAAGACAGAAACGATTCTATCATTAAAAAAATAGTTCTTCAAGCCGCGGAAGCAGAAAACCTTGAAAAAGGAAGTTCACAGCAATTGGTCGGCGATTACTACAAGTCGTTCACAAATTGGGAACAACGAAATGCTGAAGGTTTAAAAGCATTCAATGACATCAACGCAGAAATTGATGCGTTAACAGTTGACAAAATACCGGCATTTGTAGCTGATTTGAACAAAAAAGGAATTTCTACATTATTCGGTTTTTCAATCTTTGATGATTTGAAAAACAACACTATGAATGCATTGTATTTTACACAAGCAGGATTGGGTTTACCAGATAAAGATTATTACTTCAAAGAAGATGCTAAATCTGAAGAAACGAGAGTAGAGTACCGTAAGCACATCAACAAGATGTTCGAAATCGCATCTCTTCCTACAGCTGCAGATGATGTATATAAGTTTGAAGAAGCTTTAGCGTCTGCTTCAATGAACGGTGTTGAGCAACGTAACATTGGCGCATTGTACAATAAATTCAGTTTCGCAGATTTTAATGCGCTTTGCCCATCTATAGATTTTGGTGCTTACATCACCAATTTAGGAGCTAGCGTAGAAGATACTATCATCGTTATGCAACCTGAATTTTACAAGAAATTGGACGAAATGGTTTCTGGTGATTTCGAAAAAGTTAAAAGCTTTATCCGATGGGATGTTCTTAACAGCCTTGCAGGTGTAATGAACAAAGAAACTGACTCACAAAACTTTGCTTTTTACTCTCAATACTTACGTGGTAAAAAGGAACAAAAAGAAGATTGGAAAAGAGGTCTTGATGCTTTAACAGGCGATTTAGGAGAAGTATTAGGTAAAGCTTACGTTGAAATTGCATTTAGCGAAGAAGCCAAAGCAAAAGTGAATGAAATGGTTGATAACCTTTCTTTTTCATTGTCTGAAAGATTGAAAGGACTGGCTTGGATGAGCGATGAAACGAAAGAAAAAGCTTTGCTTAAAATGAACAGTTTTGGTCGTAAATTAGCTTACCCTGACACTTGGAAAGACTACAGTAAAATAGCTATTGTTCCTACTTCTTATACAGAGAACTGGATGGCAGTAAATGCTTTCAACTTCCAAGAAATGCTAGACAAGCAAGGTCAGCCAGTTGACAAAACTGAGTGGGGAATGCCAGCTCATATGGTAAATGCTTATTACAGCCCATTGAACAACGAAATTGCTTTTCCTGCAGGGATTATGCAACCGCCATTCTTCGACCCTAATGCTGAAGACGCTGTAAACTATGCCCGTATGGGTGCAGTTATAGGCCACGAGATGATCCATGGATTTGATGACAATGGAGCTCGTTTTGACCACAAAGGAAGTTTCAATAACTGGTGGACAAAAGCCGATCAAGAAAAATTCAAAGAAAGCACAACAGCTCTAGCAGAGCAGTACAGCGCTTACGAAGTTCTTCCTGAAGTTCATGTTAATGGTGAACTTACTTTAGGCGAAAACATAGCTGATTTTGGTGGATTAACTGTAGCATACTATGCTTACATGAAATCATTAGAAGGAAAAGAAACAACATCAATTGACGGATACTCTCCTGAACAAAGATTCTTTATCTCATTTGCTCAAATCTGGAAAGGAAATGCCACTGACGAATTCTTAAGAACTCAAGTAGCTACCGACCCTCACTCTCCAACAGAGTTTAGAGTAAACGGAACTTTAAGCAACATGCCAGAATTCTTCACAGCATTTGATGTGAAAGAAGGCGACGCTATGAGAAACAGCGAAGATAAATTGGTTTCTATCTGGTAACAGAATGTATACAATGAACATCAATAGCGCCTTGGAAACAGGGCGCTATTTTTTTGCCTGTTTTTTCAGACTTTCAAATTTTTCTTGAAAGTCACCCATCACAATACCCTCTCTGTTATTCGCCAACATATCTTGTATCATAAGCATTTCCGGATACTGTTTTGCTTCTATTAAAAAGTAAAATGAAGTCGCACCAACAATTTGAATCTCTTCCAATTGATTAAGCTTGCTAATTTTGTACACACTTTTGGCATCTGCCGATTGAAAATATTTTGGTAAACCGTCTGACAATGGATTCTTTTTTCAAGCAACACTTTCAACAAGCGCGCGATTATGTTTCGCAAAATAAACTAAACGAAGCTTTGGAAAGCATTAATAAATGTTTAGAAATAGTTCCGGAGCAAACCGATGCTTTATCACAAAGGGGTGTTATCTATTTTCATTTACAAAAAGAAGACCTCGCTTTGATGGACATGGACCGCGCCGTAAGTCTTGATAAAACAAACGCCTACAGATATTCATCTAGAGCCTACATACGCGCCGCATACAAAGACATTGAAGGAGCTGAACAAGATTATTTAAAAGCCATAGAATTAGACCCTAAGGACGAAATAGCTTACAATAATTACGGACTGCTTTTAGAAAACAGAGGACATGTAGAGTTGGCTAAAAAGCACTACACCAAAGCCGATGAATTAGCAGGCATTAAACCAATAGAACAACGAGCTAAAGAAGCTAGAGAAAAAAACACCACCAACAAGAAACAAATTATAACTGAAGAAGAAGTCATTGAAAAAACAGACGGCCAACCAATCGGAGAAACAGTAAAATCTGTTTTTACTAAAAAATCGGCTTTTAAAGAGTTTTTAGCATTTGTAAAAAACGGTTTTAAACTTCCTTAATATCCAATCGATACCCCACACCTCTTACTGATTGTAAGAATCTAGGGTTTTTAGGCTCATCATTGAGCAATTTCCTTAAGCTAACAATGGCATTATCAACCATTCTTGGATTAGGAGCCCCTTCATCACCCCACACCATTTCTAAAATTTCATTACGGTTTACAGTTTGACCTTTTTTATTCACCAGCAACTTCAAAACCATAGCTTCTCGTTTAGACAAAGATTCATCGCCTTCGGGTTTACGAATGGAATGAGCAGAAAAATCTATTTGATAGTCACCAATAGTAACAACATCCTGTTGAGCAACAACATGCCTAGCCATAAGACGCTCTACCCGTAACAAAAATTCTTCCAGATCAAATGGTTTTGGCAGATAATCATCACCACCTCTTTTAAGTCCTTCTACTCTATCTTTAGTATCGCCTCTAGCCGAGACAAAAAGCACTTTAAGATCATTGTCTTGCAACTTCAAACGTTCGCACAATTCGAATCCTTCCATACCAGGCAGCATTACATCTAGTATAGCCAATGCAAATTTACCCGGTATATACACTTTAAAAGTTTCTTCTGCACTTTCGCAAGCAACCACTTCGTAACCTTCCTGTCTTAAGTTCAGTGCCATAAGGGCTTGAAGCGAGGGTTCGTCTTCTACCAAAAGAATTTGCAACATAAAGTGTTGATTAGAATTACAAGGATAATGAAGAATGAAAGGTTCATTCAAATCCCTGATGGTAAATTTAACGTAAAATTGTAAGTGCAAAGGTACATCCCTACCCGAACATACCCTTATTTAATAGTTCCATGATTAAAAAAATTCTTTTTGCTCTCGCTATATATGGTGCACTAGCCCCATTTAGTCAGACTGTTTCTGCTCAGGCTTCGTGTAAAACAGATGAAGTTAATGCTCAGTACATGCTGGACAATCCTGAATTCAAAAAATTGCGAGCACGCTATGAGCAGCAGTATTTTGAAGCAGTTAATAGTGGCCAAATATCGCGTTCAAGAAAAGCTGGATTGGTTACTATACCTATTGTTTTCCACGTTATACACGATGGTGATGCTTACGGAACAGGATCCAACATTAGCGACGAACAAATTCAGAGTGCTGTAGATGGAATGAACATTCAATACAGAAATTTAAACCCAGATGGATCTACTTTTGACCCAGATGGTATTGATTTAGAATTCGAATTCTGTTTAGCCAAGCGTGACCCTAATGGGAATCCAACAAACGGAATCAACAGAATAGATGGAACCATAGACATTCCAAATTACGAAAGCACAGGTATAACGTCTCCTGGAAACGAAAGAGATGTAAAAGCTTTGAGCCGATGGGATTATCAAACCTATTACAATGTTTGGGTTGTCAATAGAATTGACGGTGCAGACCCATACCAAGGTGGAACTAAAGGTTACGCCTACTTCCCTGGAGCAGGTTCTGATGTTGATGGTACAGTTGTATTATTCAACTCCACTGGATACGACCCTGATGGATCTAAAGGATTTGATTTATTTGGAGCTGGAGATAACGGTACTATGGTACATGAAATTGGCCACGCTTTTAGCTTAAACCATACATGGAATGGAAATGGTAGAGGATCAAATGGAGGATGTGGAAACGGTGGTGCTGAAACACCTTGTTTAACAACAGGTGATTTAGTATGCGATACAGATCCACATGAAAGTCATTTAGGGACTTGTAAATCTTCAACAGATTCCAATCCTTGTAATGGAGGTCAGCCATTTGGTGATTTTAATGAAGTTAGAAATTACATGAACTACACCAATTGTTCAAACCTAATCTTCACTCCAGGACAACGCGATAGAGTTAGAAATGCCCTAGAAAATCAACGTTCATATTGGGACAAACCAGGACAAACACCAGATGTATGCGTTCCTGTTTTTCAATTTGATGCTGCAGTAGACAACTTAATCGCTCCAAAAGGTTTTTTCTGTGACCCAAGCGTAGAAGGTAAAATAGTTTTAAAAAACAATGGACAAGATAATATCACTTCCGTTGATATAGAATACGGTGTAGACGGTACAGTTCTGAACACTTACACTTGGACAGGAGATTTACCTCAACTTGAAGGTGAAACAGTTGATTTACCGGCTGTAACGGTTACCGTTGGTCCACATACATTCTTTGCACAAGTAAAGCAAAACAGCATCAACGGCACCAATGCCGATGAATATATGCCCAACGATTACCAGTCAAGTAACTTTGAAGTAATTGCGGGTAATACGCTTAAACTAACCGTAAACAACGCTGCCGAATCTGATGTATTCAGAGTTTTGGACAACAACGGAGCTATTGTCACTGAATTTGATTTTAAAGGAACAAGCAATCCTTATGTTGAAGATTTATGTCTTCCTGACGGATGTTTCACAGTTGTTTATGTCGACAAATCGTTCACTCACCCACAATGTGGAGGTCCAGCCAAACCAACGTATACTTTATCTACCGACAATGGGTTTGCTGTTGCTAGCGGTATAGACTTGCCACTAATCTGTTCAGGTTCACATGAAGATACTTCTGAAGAGTTTTGTCTTCCATTTGACCCAGGGTTTATTACTGCTGACTTCAAGGCTGACAAATTATTGATTGAAGTAGGCGACCAAGTAAAATTCACTGATTTAAGTAAAAACAAAGCCAACGAAAAACCAACAACTTGGAAATGGACATTTGGTGATGGAGGTTCTTCAACTCAAGAAAACCCTAGCTATACTTACAATACTCCAGGCGTTTATACTGTTGACTTAATTGCAGACAACAACATATTCCCTGACACAATGGTAAAAACCCATTACATCAGAGTAGTTGAAAAAGCTACTGGTTGCGACAACTTCAACAACCTAATTGTTGCTGAAAGCGAAACAGCTACTTCTGTAGCATCGATCAATGGTCAGCCTAACAAATTCCCAGCATCAGGTCAAGATGTTCAAGAGTTTGCCGAGCGTTTTTACACCACTACCCTTTCTGGCGTTAGAAATGTTTCTTTCAATGTTTTAGAATCAACTCCAGGTTCAAGCAACCCTAATTTGGAAGTAACTATTTACGATGACAACGGAGGGTTACCTGGTAGTGCATTAATTACGAAATCCATTTCATTGGCAAACATTGTAGTTGGTGTAAACACAGTTGATTTCTCTAACGATAATATTACAATTCAAGGGAAATATTACATCGGCTTTAAAACACCTAACATAGCCGACTTAGTCGTAATCGGTATGGCGCCATATAGAGTTCCAACTGATGGAAGTGAAGATTTTTCAAACACCGTTTTCATTAAATCAAACACAAATACTTGGGCCACTTTAACTGATGAATTTACAGATGCTGAGCCGACCTCTTTGGACGTTACGGTAAACCTATCATTCAAACCAAAAGCAGTTATTGCGAGTGTAGACAATAGTGCTTGTCTTGATATCACAGTTAATTTCAATGGTGCAAATTCTGAAAATGCTGATTCATATAGTTGGACTAATGGAGGTTCTCCGGCAACTGGTTCAAGTCCAAATTTCAGCACGTCATATTCTACCCCAGGAGTTAAAGAAGTTACCTTAATTGTTACAGGTGGCTGTTCAGAATCAGATACAGCTATTTTCTTTGTTGATGTAACTGGCAAACCAACTGTTAATATAGAAACCATAGATGATGTTTGTGCTACAGGTACTGGAGTAGCAAATGCCGTGGCTACTGGTGGAAGTGGAAACATTACTTACGTTTGGAAAACTAGTCCTGATCAATTTGGGAACGAAGCAACAGGATTAATACCTGGTACTTACGACTTAGAATTCTCCGACGCTGGTTGTAATGTATTCAATGAAGTAATACCATTTACTATTGGAAATGTTACCATGCAACCAGATTATGATATTGAAACAACTGACACGAGATGTGGATTAAATAACGGTAGCGCTACTGCAAAACCAACAGGCGGTACAGGTGTTTTCAATTACTCTTGGTCATCACCAGATCATGCTGATTTCAGCAGCAATTCATCAGGTGTAACAGGACTAAAACCTGGAACATATACTGTTTCTGTTGGAATGAATGGATGTAATCCAAGAGTGAAATCGGTTGTAATTGGTACATCTGAACCAGCTGAAGGAACTGTTGACGAACCTGTTTTTGTTTGCCAAAACGATCAGGTAACACTAATGGCTAATTCTCCTGATTCAATTACTTGGTCAGACGATGACGGAAATCAATATTTTGGGTCTATCATCGTATTAGATTCTATCACAAAGTCTACAAGTCTTAACGTAACTTTTACAGACAGAATTACCAAGTGCGAAACATTTGCTACTACAGCTGTATTTATGCAACCACAACCTATAGCAATAGCACGAGCTACAAAATCATTATCCGATTTCTACTCTAGAGATACGACCTATGTAGATGACCCTGCTAACGAAGGGTACGCTTACTTCTCTTCAGCAGGTTCTAACGGTACAAGTCATTTTTGGGATTTTAAAGACGGCAGAACTAGCACAGCCAAAAACCCTAACCACCAATATTTTGAAGCAGGGACATTCATTGTTAGCTTACGAGTAGCCAATGAACCTTGTGGTAGTTATGATTCTACCGTTGTAATTGTAACTGCTCCTGGAGACAGTTCAACGAGTACTGTTGGGATTTACGGCAATGAACTTGAGGCACTTAAAATTTATCCAAACCCTACATCTTCTGTTTTGAACATTGAAGGCGTACCTACTGGTTACAATGTAATTTTAAGAGATATTACAGGTAAAATATTGAACAGCAATTTCGAAAACGGTCAAATGTATGTTGGCGATAAAGCCAAAGGCATTTATTTACTAGAAATTATTGGAACAGAAAACAAAGCGATTAGAAGGTTTACTGTAGAGTAGAACAAAAACTTCATACTTTTTAACTAAAAGCCCTGATTATTCGGGGCTTTTTTTTGTGCTCAAATAGTACCTTCAATAATCTAATAAAAGCCAAATGAAGACCAAAACAGTAAGCAGTGTATTCACTCCTCCCCAACCTCATTTTGTTGGTGACGGTTTTAGGGTTCATAATTTCATCCCTGGCATTCCGGAATTGCATATGCAGCGCATGACGCCCTTCATTATGTTAGACTACAACTCTAAATATACTTTTCCACCTTCAGCAACTCCAAAAGGTGTTGGTGTTCATCCACACAGAGGTTTTGAAACTGTAACCATAGCCTATAAAGGAAAAGTATCACATCACGACAGTTCGGGTGGTGGAGGAACCATAGGAGAAGGTGAAGTACAATGGATGACAGCTGGTTCTGGTGTATTACACAAAGAATATCATGAAGATAAATTCAGCCAAAAAGGCGGTGATTTCCAGATGGTTCAGTTGTGGGTAAACTTACCGGCAAAACACAAGATGACACCGCCTAAATACCAAGGTATTGAGAAACATCAGATTCCAAAAGTCAGCATCCCTAAAGGTGAAGTGCAAGTTATTGCAGGAAATTACAACAATCAGAAAGGTGCCGCATCGACTTTTAGTCCCATACACATGTTCAACGTTCTCCTAGAAAAAGGCGGCAACGCTGAATTCAGTTTCCCTGTAAATTACACGACCTTACTTTTGGTTATCGAAGGAAAAATAGCTGTCAATAATAATGATACTGTTCTAGTAGATAACCTCGCCTATTTCAATGATGATGGTGAAAACTTTAATATATCTGCATCTGAAAACAGCAAAATACTCATACTAAGCGGTGAACCGATACAGGAACCAATTGCAGCTCATGGGCCCTTTGTTATGAATAGCCGAGAAGAAATCATTCAGGCAATGGAAGATTTCAACAGCGGAAAATTTGGGGTTTTAGAAGACTAAAAAATCACTTTACTTAAATTATCCCACTTAGCTTATTAATTTAGCCTCATGCCTGACTTTGCTTTAGTTGACAAGTTCAACGCAAAAAACAAAAACACCCTAATGGAAACATTGGGTATTGAATTTACTCTCGTTGAAAAAGGCCACATGGAAGCTACCATGCCCGTAGATTCTAGACATCACCAACCATACGGACTGATGCACGGTGGAGCTTCATTGGCTTTAGCTGAAACTGTAGGCAGTAGCGGTAGTGCTATGTATGTTGACATCAAAAAAAATGCTGTTGTTGGCATTCAGATGTCATGCAATCACTTAAGAGGTGTAAAATCAGGAACAGTAACAGCTGTTGGGAAAATAATTCACGCTGGACGTTCTACACATTTATGGGATATTGAGGTTTTTAATGAAGACAAAAAGCTTGTTTCCACTTTCAGACTAACCAATTTCATTAAGCCACTTGAAGCATAAAAGCTTTATTTATTTTTCAAGGAATTCTCAGCAATTTCAATCTGCGGTATTAACTCCTAATTCCAAAGGACAATTTATACTTGCACCTTTTTCTGGTGATGAAAAGCGTTTCGATTACCAGGCTTGCCAACTTGACGAATTGGATTTTTCGCAAAAAGATTTATCCATAGTTTCTACTGAAAGCACGTCAAAACAAGAGCATCTTAAAATGGTTGGTCAAGCCATAAACTCAATTGACAAAGGACTTTTAAATAAAGTAGTCGTATCAAGAAAAAAAAACATCAAAGGGATTTTTGACATTCCTAGAATACTGCTTCAACTACAAACTTCATTTCCTAACACATTTATTTACTGCATTCGTTTAAACGATCAAATGTGGATTGGTGCTACGCCCGAAATATTAATTGAAGGAAAAGGAAATAAATTCAAAACCTATTCTTTAGCAGGAACGAAAACATTAAGCGAAGCCTTTTCTCAAAAAGAAATTGACGAACAAAAAATTGTCACCGAATACATTGCTCAAAAACTGTCCGACGCTGAAAACTTACGCATAGAGCAAACAACCGAATTGGTTTACAACAACATCAAACATCTTTTGTCCATCATTCATTTCGAAAACTATACAATAATTGATGGCCTAAAAAAGTTGCACCCTACTCCTGCTGTTCTCGGAACCCCTAGTTCAACCGCATTAAAATTCATCCAAAACACTGAACCTCACGCAAGAGAATTGTATACCGGCTATATCGGTTTCACATCTGCTACCGAAACTTATGTGTACGTTAATTTACGCTGCGGAAAGGTGCATGCACATGGCGTTGAATTGTTTGTTGGGGGAGGGATTGTAAAAGATTCCGTTCCTGAAGATGAATGGACGGAAACAGAAAACAAAGTAGCTACCTTTACATCCATTTTAAATCAGCATACACTTGAAGGTATTTAGTCCTTGCGCAGAATATTTAACACGCCAACTTATTCAAAAAGGCATAAAAAACATTGTGCTTTGTCCTGGATCAAGAAATGCGCCAATGGTAGATGCTCTTGTCAACAGCAAGGCCTTCAACCTCATAACCGAAACCGATGAACGCAACGCGGGATTTGTCGCTTTAGGCTTATCCATTGGGCAATCTAAACCAGCTGCAATAGTTTGCACTTCGGGTTCAGCCGTTTTAAATCTACTACCTGCTTTAAGCGAAGCAAAACATCAAAACCAGTGCATCATAGCAATAACTTGCGATAGACCCACTGAATGGATTGGCCAACAGGACAGTCAAACTATAGATCACCTTACGCCTCTTAAAGCCTTTTGCGCAAGCCAAGCGGCATTACAAAACGACAATCTTAAACAGCACGCTTGGTACAACACCCGAGAAATAAATCGATGTTTAAATTCAGATTTTAAAGCTCCCATACAGATCAATGTTCCCTTATCGGATCCTTTGTATACAAAATCAGATTATAGTGAAAGTGATTACCAAAAATATACCGCTACAGAATCTGTAAAGTCTAAAAAAACGCTTTTCGAAGACTCAATCACGCAATTAAATTTAGAGCTTAAAAAAGCTAAAAGCATTGTTATATTGTGTGGTCAACTTAGCCCATCCGAAGGCCAAAGTTTATCGATAGCTTTAAAAAACATAGCACAAAACACTACAATTATTGCTGAAAATACAGCCAATATCGAACTTGAAGGCATTAGAACCATTGACCCTTGGGTTATGGCTCTTCAAAAACAAAAAGATTTTGGCCAACCAGATATCATCATTAGTCTAGGCGGACATTTTGTTTCAAAAAAAATAAAGCATTTAATACGTGCTTGCAAACAAAGTGAAATTTGGCGCATAGCCCATGAAGACTATTACCCCGACACTTTTCAGCATTTGAATAAAGTCATCGATGTTACACCTACCGAAGCTTTTAATTGCCTTACAATTGACAACGCTAAAAAAATGCAAAGCTGGGAAGATGTTTACAATGAACTACCACCTTTCACTCAATTAGCTACAAGCAACGATGCTTTAACTGACCTAAGGGTATACCATCATTCTAGCGAAACCTTATCAAACAGCAACACTGTAAACTGGCACTACGGTAATAGTTCTAGCATCCGTTATGCTCAGTTGTTCCCTTATTCAAAATCCACACACTATTTTGCCAATAGAGGAGTCAGCGGCATTGAAGGTTGCATTTCAACAGCAAAAGGCATAGCTCTATCTAATCCATTAAAAACCAACATCTTGATGTTAGGCGATTTGGCTTTTGGATACAACTTAAACGGCTTACAAAATCTACCTAAAAACCTAAACGTTATTTTAGTTAACAACAGCGGAGGCAATATTTTCAGATTGATTGATGGTCCTAGTGATGTGTCTGGTTTCGAAGATTTTGTAGAATGCCATCACAATACCAATCATCAATTGGCGACACAACATTTCGGAATTGTATATTTGAGCGCCAAAACATTCAGCGAATTCAAAACAAAATTGAAAACGCTTTTACAGGATAATAAACCTGGTGTATTGGAAGTGTTTACCGACCGACTATTAAACAAAAACATACTTAAAACCCATTTACAACAATTTACCAATGGAAAACAAGAGAACTTGGAAGACAATTAAAGAATATAATGATATTTTATTCGATTTCCACGAAGGAATAGCACGTATAACCATCAACAGACCAGAAGTATACAATGCTTTTAGACCTGAAACCAATATTCAAATGTTGGACGCTATGGATATCTGTCGCGAAAACACAGACATCCGCGTAGTAGTTTTTACAGGTATTGGCGACAAAGCATTTTGTTCTGGTGGTGACCAAAATGTAAAAGGCGTTGGAGGTTACATAGGAGAAGATGGTGTACCAAGATTGAATGTATTGGATTTGCACAAAAAAATCCGCTCACTTCCTAAACCAGTAATTGCCGCTGTAAATGGCTATGCTATTGGAGGAGGACATGTACTACACGTTGTTTGCGATATAACAATTGCTAGCGACAATGCCATTTTCGGACAAACCGGCCCTAAGGTTGGAAGTTTTGATGCTGGATTCGGTTCTTCTTATCTAGCACGTCACGTTGGTCAGAAAAAAGCCCGTGAAATTTGGTTCTTATGCAAGCAATACTCAGCCAAAGAAGCTGAAGATATGGGCATGGTGAACAAAGTTGTTGCTCTAGACAAACTTGAGGACGAATACGTAGAATGGTGCCAAACCATGATGATGCGTTCACCTTTGGCTTTGAGAATGATCAAACGTGGTTTGAACGCAGAATTGGACGGACAAACTGGAATCATGGAAATGGCTGGAGATACAACCTTGATGTATTACCTAATGGAGGAAGCGCAAGAAGGGAAAAATGCCTTCTTAGAAAAACGCGATCCTGACTTTGGTAAATTCCCATTATTCCCTTAATGAAATATTGGATACAAGCAGCTAGGCCGCGCACACTCATTTTGGGTATGTGTGGACCTAGTTTTGTTGCTTTATACGGCACTCAATTCCCGGATTTTAATTGGACTAGTTGGGCCTTATTTACTTTCACCTTATTGGCACTGCAAATTGTTTCCAATTTCGCCAACGATTTAGGCGATGGTTTAAAAGGCAGTGACAACAATCGTGATGGCGAAGAACGCATGCTTAGCAGCGGAAAATTGACTGTAGCACAATTCAAAACAGCCATTATCGGCACTTGTGTTCTTGCATTCGGAACAGGCATTCTTTCTCTCCTTGCATCCGATTTAGATTGGCTCGGACGGGGTATTTTATTTGCAATTGGTTTATTGGCCATTGCTGCTGCACTCACTTATACTTTAGGTAAAAAAGCTTATGGTTATCAAGGTTTAGGAGATGTATCGGTCATGCTTTTTTTTGGTTTTTGTGCTGTTGCCATTCCTTTGTATTTGTGTACTGGTCAATGGGATAGTAATTTCATACTGCCTTCCATAGCCATTGGTTTACTTTCTGTAGCGGTGCTCAATCTCAACAACATTAGAGATTTAGAAGAAGACAAAGCCAATAACAAAAATACTTTGGCGGTTAAATTGGGTACAAAAGGTTCTCGATTCTATCATTTTTCCTTGTTGCTTTTACCTTTACCCATTGCCTTGGCCTTTTTAGCGAAATTCGATTCGCCATACATTTTAGCGATGTTTTTTGTGAACAGTATACAGGTCATTTTAGCTTTTCTAGTGTTAAAAACATTCGAAATAAAAAAGTTGGACGCCATGATGAAATTTCACGCTTTAGGCGCATTGATCTTTAGTGTCGCCTTCGGAATTTGTAGCGGTGTATTCTCTTAATTACAGAAAACATATTGCCCTTTTCACAGAACCAGGAGGTACAAGCAGAGGTATCTTGTATCAAAAACCTTCGTGGATAATTCAACTTAGTCATACCGATTATTCAGAACCCGGATACGGCGAAATTTCTATCATCCCTAAGCTATCTATTGAAACGGAAGAGTTCATCGAAGAATTCTTATATAAGCATCCAACACTATCAGAAAATCAGCTCTCCGAAATAATTCAAAGCGCTACACCTGCAGTTCGTTTTGGATTTGAAATGGCTGTTAAATCTCTCGAATCGCAAGCATTGGAAATGTTTGGAGAAGAGAAAAATCTGAACCTAAAAACCAACGGCTTGGTATGGATGGGCAGCATAGACGATATGTGGAAACGCGCTCAGGAAAAATATGCGGAAGGATTTAGATGCTTAAAGTTTAAGATTGGCGCTCTTAATTTTGAAGATGAATTGGCCTTGCTTAAAAAAGTTCGTTCAACATGGGGAGATGAAATTACCTTACGCTTGGACGCTAATGGAGCTTTTACACCCAAAGAGGCGCCAGAGAAATTGGAGAAACTTTCTAAACTAGGGATACACAGCATAGAACAACCCATTAAAGCTGGTCAATGGGATGAAATGGCGAAATTGTGTCAAGTCAGCCCTATTGATATTGCTTTAGACGAAGAACTCATTGGCATAAAAAGCAAACAAGAAAAACAAGACATTCTTGATGCTATACAACCGCAGTACATCATTCTAAAAAATTCTCTCATAGGAGGTTGGAAAGAAGCTGCAGAGTGGATAAACTTAAGTGAGAACAAAGGTATAGGATGGTGGGCAACCTCGGCTTTAGAGCTCAACATTGGCCTTAACGCAATAGCCTATCAATTAGCAGATTACACCAACCAATTGCCACAAGGGTTGGGCACAGGAAAAGTGTTCTCTAATAATATAAAGAGTAATTTAAAACTGGATGGAGAACATCTCAAATTAAAATCCAACAAAAGCGACTTACTTTTAGACAACACAAAAAAAATGTGGTTGTGATTAAATTTGATTTTGCATCAGACAGTTTAGCCTCTTCTATATTAAGACTTAAATCCGACTCAAATGATTGGACATTACCATACCTCCAATTTTTAAAGCAATATACCTCTGGAGACAACATTGAAGTGAAATCTTCAGGATCTACTGGCACACCCAAAACACTCATTTTCACTGCCGATCAATACAAAGCCAGCGCAAACAAAAGCATCGCTTATTTTAACTTTCAAAAAGGTCTGATTGCAGCTTCTGCCCTTCCTGGCAACACCGTTGGTGGGCAACTGATGTTTGTTCGAGCTTATCTAGCCAAAATGGTATTGTACCTTTTACCACCCAAACTCAACGCCTATGTTGAACTGAGTGAAAGTGTAGATTTCGCCCCAATGGTTGGTAGTCAATTTCAAGTTTTAATAGACAACAAAAAAACTTCGAATTTCAAACAAATTCTATTGGGCGGAGGGCCTTTAATTTCCAACCAGTTAAACGATTTATCCAACTTAGAGTGTGAAGTTTTTGCCTCTTATGGTATGACAGAAACCTTGAGTCATGTAGCCCTAAGAAATCTCACAAACAAAGAAGATTACTACACCTTATTGCCTGGAAATAAAGCAAGCATCAATCAAGAAGGTTGCATCACTTTATCTTGTGATTATTTGCCTACTGATGTAATCACAACTGATTTAGGAGAAATCATCAATAATAAAATCCATGTTTTGGGGCGTGCGGATTTCACCATCATTAGCTCAGGTAAAAAAATACAGCCAGAAATTATTGAAACTAAATTGCAATCATTTATTTCAAAAAAATGCTTGGTAACTGGAAAAGAAGACAAAATTTTCGGGAACATACTAGGTTTATTGACGTCTTCTGAATTGAATGCACAAGAAAAGTCAATGCTAAGCGAATACAATGCCGGAGCACCTTCTCACGAAAAAATTCGTTTTGTTGAATCGTGTACTTTTTTTGAAACCGAACAAAAAATTCTTCGCCAAAAGACTTTGACAGAATGGGCTAAAAAATAACGTTTGAACCATCTCACTACTTTTCACGTTATTTATTCACCATTCAAAACTAATCCATGAAATCTATTTTCATTTCATTGCTGTTGTTAATAGGTGTTTCATCTTGTATAAAAGACGACATCATTGACGATTACGTGCAACCAAGACTTAACATTACGTCAAGTGTTAAAGAACTGGCTAAAGGTGATACATTTTATTTTGAAGCACAGTTTTTAAACAACATAGGCCTGCGAGAAGAAATAAATCCAGAGTGGATAAGTTCCGATACCTCCATCATTTCATTTTCCGATTCTGGAATTGCTTTTGGAAAAACAAAGGGAGATGCTGTTGTGATGGCAAAACACTTTGATAGCTTCGAAAACGAATGGTTTTCTGATACGGCTTATGTCACCATTTCAGATGAAACCATAATTGATAATGAGAAAAAAAGTGGTACAGTTCGAACAACATCACAATATACTTTACAGGGCGATTTTGAGGTTGAGCAGCTTGAAAACGGAAATTTACTGATAAGCTTCGCTGCTAATTATGAGGCCTCTGATAATTTACCTGGTTTATTTGTATATCTCACAAACAACCCTAACACCACCAACGGAGCGTTGGAAATAGGAAGAGTAACGACTTTTAGTGGTGAACATTCTTACGAAATAGAAAACGTAAACATCAACGATTACAGCACATTATTATATTTCTGCAAACCCTTTAACGTAAAAGTAGGCGATGGTACAATTCAATAAAATTTCATTTATAGGCCTCTTTTCAATTCTTACTCTTTCGACTTTTGCAGGTGGATGGCCACAACCTAAAAAGAGTGGTTTTTTCCAATTGTCAGAACGCTGGATGCGCAGCAATGAACACTTTACCGATAAAGGTTTATTAGACCCAAATGTAACAACAGGATTAGTCATTAGCAGTGTATATGGCGAATATGGTTTGAACAATAACCTAACTGTAAGAGCCTACATACCCTTTTTAGTAAGCAACTTCCAGAACAACATCATTTCAAGCACCAGAGGCACTGAAATAGAAGAAGGACAGATTCTAAATGCATTTGGAGATGTTATACTTGGAGCTGATAGATTGCTTTATAAGAACAACAAAATAAGCCTTACTGTAGGAGTTTCTATTGGTTTAGCAACCGGAACAATTGGTAAAGACGAGAAGCAAAACCTTCAAACGGGCGACGGTGAAAACAACGTTGCAGCTAGAATCGATTTAGGAGCATCTTTGTTCAACTCAGAAAGCTTATCGATTTATGGAAAATTAGGCACAGCCTATAATAAACGCACAAAAGATTTCTCAGATGAAATTCAATCGCAAGCCGAAATGGGGTTCATTATCAAACAGAAATACTTCATAATCAGTAAGTTTTTCAATGTAACCAGCATGCAAAATGGCATAACTTCAGGCGAACAAATTAGTGCTGCAGGAGTTTTTGCCAACAATGCTGAGTTCAACGCTTTTGAATTGCTTTTAGCTACTGATGTTTACAAAGGCTACCACCTAACCTTTGCCGTAAATACAATATTAAGTGGCAAAATAGTTGCAAATGGTACAGCCTATGAAGTTGGTGTTTTCAAAAAAATTCAGTGGTAATTACGACGTAACGTAGTTCCTAAACTTCTCCAATATTGCAACCATATCCGATGGCAATTCAGAATCTATAGAAATCAATTTACCTGTAGTAGGATGGGTAACTTCTAACGATTTGGCATGCAAAGCCTGTCGTGGACATGCAGCAAAAGCATTTTCAATGAATTTCTTGTACTTCGAAAACGATGTGCCTTTTACAATGCTATCTCCACCATACGTACTATCGTTAAACAATGGATGACCAATATGTTTAAAGTGCGCTCTAATTTGATGCGTTCTACCCGTCTCTAACTTACACTGTATTAGCGTTATATACCCAAAACGCTCCAATACTTTGTAGCGCGTCAATGAATATTTACCGTCTTCTTCAGAGTCGAACATTCCCATTATTTTGCGGTCTTTGCGGCTTCTACCTATAAAACCTTCAATGGTGCCTTCATCTTCTTTCACATCGCCCCAAACAATGGCTTGATATCTGCGTTCGATGGTGCGATCAAAGAATTGCTTACTCAGTTTGCTCAAGGCATCTTCTGTTTTAGCAATTACCATTATCCCCGTGGTATCTTTATCCAAACGGTGAACCAAACCTGGTCTCACACCATCCGTACCTTCGGCTACAGGCAGCTTATTGAAATGGTGCAACATGGCATTTACCAAGGTTCCAGAATAGTTCCCATAACCAGGATGCACTACCATACCCGAACTTTTGTTGATCATGGCAATATCATCGTCTTCATAAACAACATCCACAGGAATGTCTTCAGGGATCAATTCTATTTCACGAACAGGATAAGGCAACACGATGGTTACCACATCTTCAGGTTTCACCTTATAATTAGGTTTAACCGGCAAAGAATTCACCAAAACATTGCCGTTTTTCGCAGCAACTTGAATTCTATTTCGACTGGTGTTAGGCAATCTATCACCCAAAAATTTATCTACACGAAGTAGGCTTTGCCCTCCATCGGCTACAATGCGGTAATGTTCGTAGAGCTCTTCGCTTTCTTCGAAATCTTGTCTGGTAATTTCCATCTTTCTTATTGCGAGAAGTCAACGTTCATCACATCCTCTTCTTCATTTTGTTTTGCTGCTCTTAGGCTATCAATATTCAATACATTCAATTTTTGAGGATCAATACTCAGCCATAAATCTACTTCAGAACCCAATCTTAACTTCACTCCATCTTCAATCATAAATTGAGGATTTTGTTTTATAACTACTGCTTTATTTGTATCCTCTGCAGTTGCACAGTCTTCGTAAATAACAGCTCCAATATTCAATGTGTGTTCTAATGACCTTGTAATTGCTTCGCCTAAGCTTTTACCTACCAAATACGGCAACTCTGTAAAGTCATTGCTTACTCCTTTACCCAACACAATTTTAAGCGCTGTACCTTTTGGCAACTGAGTACCTGTTGGAACAGTATTACCACCAATTTGCACATCCAATATGCAATCTGTACATATATCGGGTTGGTATTCAAATTCGGTAATTTTAAAACCTAAAGCCTCTAAAGTACTTATCGATTCACGTCTACTTTGATTGATAACATCAGGCATGGTTACCATTGGCGGACGCAAACTATTAATTACGGTGTAAACAATGCGATTGCTTTTTACCATTTGAAAGGCATCGGGAATTTGCTTTACAATTTCTCCTGGCAATTTTTCTTCACTAAAAACAGAATCAATCACCTCAATACGCAAATTCATATTCTCTAAAACAGCAGTTGCTTGCTCCAAAGTTTTCCCTTTCACATTCGGCAATTCCACATTTTGTCCTCTATCGGTATAATCTCGCATCCAGGCATTTACACCAAAATACACTCCTACAAAAAGAACAATGGCCAGAACCACTTGCAGCAAAAAAGTTTTGCTTTTAATAAAGGCTAAAAAATATCGCATGGCTTAATTTGGTGGTAAAGATAAAAATTGACTTTTCAATAATTGATTTACTTTTTATTTATACTTTTTCGCCATCATAAATTATGAAAAACGTAGCAGTATTTACAGGTGGATATTCTAGTGAGGCTAAGGTATCCCGAAAGAGCGCAAGTACCATCATTAATATTCTAGAAAAAGAAAATATTAATCTTTTTGTAATCGATATCCATACAGACGCTTGGAAAGTACAGTTTCAAGGTAAAGCGTTTGATTACCAAATGTTGAATGGAGGTTTAATTATTGATGGTAAAACGTATAAAATAGATTTTGCTTTTATCATAGTTCATGGCAAACCTGGAGAAAATGGTCAGCTTCAAGGGTACTTAGACTTGCACAATATTGCTTACCAAACTGGTGACCACCTAAACATGGCTCTTACTTTTTCTAAGAAAAACTCGACTGCTTTTCTGCATAGCCTCAACATACCTGTTGCCAAATCGGCTTATGGACGAACATCCGAAGAAGTGAAAAAAAGTATGGCCGAATTGAATCTCAGCTACCCATTGTTTATAAAACCTGACGATGCAGGCAGCAGTTTTGGCGTATCCAAAATAAAATCGGAAGCTGAGCTTGATAAAGCTTTGGAATACGCATTCCAAGAAGGATCTTTGGTAATGGCTGAGGAAATGATTGTAGGACGAGAATTTACTTGCGGTGTATTTCGTAAAGAGGGAAAAACTACGGCACTGCCCATTACGGAAATCATTTCGCACAACGAGTTTTTTGACTATGCTGCCAAATACGAAAACCAAAGCGAAGAAGTTACTCCCGCACAAATAGATGCTGTTGCTTACAACGCTATTCAGCGCATGGCCGAACGTGTTTACGACGCAATGAATTGCAAAGGTATATGCCGCGTAGATTTCATTTCCGATTTAAAAAGGAATCCGGTTGTAATAGAAGTAAATACCATACCGGGCCTAACGACAGAGTCTATTATTCCCCAAATGTTTGCAGCGAGCGAATACAGCTTCGAAGAAAACATCTTGAATTTTTTGGATTAATCGTCTTTCAAAAAAGCCATTAATTTCTCTAGGGCCTTGGCTCTATGGCTTACTTCTTTTTTTACTGTAGAGGGTAAATCGGCAAAGGTTTCGGTATATCCTTCTGGGATGAATAAAGGGTCGTAACCAAAACCTTTATTCCCAGATTTTGCCAACGCAATAGTACCATGCACTTTACCATCGAATAAGTAAGAAAGACCTTTTCTATAAAATGCTAAAACGCAAATAAAATAAGCCGAGCGATTTTCATTTCCCCCTAATTCATTCAGGAGTTTAGCCATATTATCTTCGCTATTGGCATTTTCACCAGCATAGCGAGCGCTATAGATTCCTGGTGCACCATCAAGTGCATCGCAACACAAGCCACTATCGTCGGCCAGCACCCAATATTCAGGGTAAGCATCGCCAATTTCTTGAGCTTTCTTCAAGGCATTTCCTTCAAAAGAATCTTTGTCTTCCACCACATCAATGTCCACACCGATGTCTTTCAGTCCGAATACTTCATATTGCGGTAAAAGAGCCTTTATTTCGGCAATTTTTCCTTGATTGTTGCTCGCTAATAATATCTTACTCATTGTGATACGGGCTATTGTTTAAAATACTGAAGGCTCTATAAATTTGTTCGGTAAACATCAATCGGATGAACTGGTGGGTAAATGTGCCTTCAGACAGTGATATTTTACCATGAGCTTTTTGCTTTATAGAATCAGCAAAACCATAGGCACCACCAACGCAAAAAATAAGTTCAGAATTACCACTAACACCTTCTCTTTCAACAAACTCAGCAAACTTTTTAGAACTATACTGTTTTCCTTTTTCATCAAGAATAAAAAAACGCCCACTGCCAACCTTTTTTAGGATTTCTTCCGCTTCTTTCTCTTTCAACAAGTCAGGAGAAAGTTTAGCGGCATTTTTCACTTCAGGCAGAATTACCTCATTAAAATCGGCATAACGCGACAATCTTTTTTTGAAATACTCCATCCCCTCCAAAACAAAGCTTTGTTTGGTTTTACCAACTCCAACTAAGGTAATTTTCATTTCTTTGGTATTTACTCGGCCGAAGGTAGTATTTACCTATATTTAATTTCGGAATGATTATTGGACAATACAGAAACATGAAATATGCACTCAGCGTTTTAGCGATTTTTGTTGGTCTTCTTACATTTGGACAAGAAGCCCTTACAAGCAACGTAAACTCGGCTTTAGCCAAAGGGAACGCTTCTGAATTAGCTCCTTTTTTAGCCAAAAATGTTTCTGTTGAAATTAACGGCAACGAAAAAATATACTCACAAGAACAAGCCGAAAATGTTTTGGACCTATTCTTTAAGCGTACCAAGCCAAAAGCTTTTGACGTGAAACATGCCAGTGGGCCTAATAAAACAGGTAACAATTTTAACATCGGCATTCTTCGCACAGAAAACGGCGCTTACCGATTGACTTATTTACTCAAAGACGGACCACAAGGACAACCTAAAATAAGAAAGGTAAAACTTGTAAAAATCGTACGATAATGACCACCGAACAATTTATTGACCTAGCGCTGCAAGAAGATCTTGGAAACGGCGATGTAACTTCTATAGCCTGCATTCCAAATGGAGTAAAAGGCAAAGCCAAAATCATTGCCAAAGAAAACGGCATCATTGCTGGTTTAGAATACATCAGCGCTATTGGAACAAAACTAGACCCAAACATTGCTATTGCTGTTCACTGTAAAGATGGTGATGCTGTTAGAATAGGAGATTGTGTAGCTGAGTTTGAAGGCGATGGAAAAGCTTTGCTTTCTGCCGAAAGACTGATACTAAACATCATGCAGCGCATGAGTGGCATTGCAACCTATACCCACTCTATGGTAGGCCTAATTGCGCACACCAATGCAACTTTGCTCGACACGCGTAAAACAACGCCTCTTTTTAGGCCTTACGAAAAGCAAGCGGTAAAAATTGGTGGTGGTGAAAACCATAGAATTGGTCTTTACGACATGATCTTGATCAAGGAGAATCATATCGAATTGGCAGGCGGTATAGAAAGCGCTATTCTGAAAGCAAAACACTACCGACTGGCGAACAACCCCGATTTGAAAGTTGAAATAGAACTAAAAAATTTGGAAGAAGTTACGCAAGCCCTTATTTGCGGTTCTGTGAACAGAGTCATGCTTGATAACTTCAGTATAGAAGATATGGCCGCTGCGGTTAAACTCATCAACGGTAAATTTGAAGTAGAAGCATCGGGCGGTGTTACACACAAAACGATAGTCGCCATTGCCGAAACAGGAGTAGATTATATCTCTGTAGGAGCTCTTACCCATTCCATTAAAAGTTTAGATTTAAGCATGCTTGTTGATTTGAGCTAAATCATGAAAGAAAAAGCCAAGCTCATATTAGAACGCCTTAAACATTGGTGCCAACAAATAAACCCTCCTGGGTTTGAGGGCATCAATCTATGGGATTTGCTTCGCTTTTTTTTCGACGGCATAACCAAAGGTGCCATTACAACTAGAGCCAGTGCCATTTCATTTAAAATAATATTAGCTCTTGCCCCAACCGTCATATTACTCTTCACACTCATTCCATACATTCCCATTGATAATTTCCAAGAGAACTTATTTGGATTGATAAAAACAAGCTTACCTGCCGATGCTTTTTCTACTATTGAAGAGCTCATTTTGGATTTGATAAACAACAAATTCACCACCTTTTTATCCATTTCATTTTTATTGGGTATTTATTACGCTTCCAATAGCATGAATGCCTTACTACAAGGATTAAAGGAGTCGTATCATTTAGATAAAAAGCAAAACCCTTTTAAGCAAAGGCTTTATTCGATAATACTGTTACTAACCCTCCCTCTATTTTTAGGTACAGCCTTTCTTACCGAAACTTTATCGAGCTATGTATTCGATGCTCTTCATAAACAAGGATGGATTGGCGATGGATTACAATCATTTGCATTTGGAACAGCTCGCTTATTGATCGTCATCATATTATTGCTTTTAGCCATCAGTACATTGTACAACTTAGCCAATGAAAAAAGAAGTAAATGGCGTGTATTTACAGCAGGTTCATGGTTTGCTACATTGCTTATTTTACTTACTATTAAAGGTTTTGCTTATTATGTAAACACATTTGGGCAGTTCAATAAGTTCTACGGAAGTTTAGGAACCGTTGTCATTTTACTGCTTTGGATTTATTCAATAAACGTTGTACTTATCATCGGTTTCGATATAAATATGACCCTCACAAAAGCCAAAAATTATGGAAAAAGCCAAATACTACTTTAGTTTATTCATTCTTAGCTTATTCATCATGCCTCTAAATGCACAAAGTGTTTTGGGCAAATGGAAAACAATAGATGATGAAACAGGAAAAGCAAAGAGCATTGTTGAAATTTATGAAGTCGACGGAAAAGTTCATGGAAAAATAACACAACTCTTTCGTGGCCCAAATGAAGACCAAGATCCAACCTGTACAAAATGTGAAGGCGATAGAGCTAACAAAAAAATCATCGGAATGGAAATCATACGCGGACTTGAAAAAGACGATGATGTCTATGATGACGGCACAATATTAGACCCAGAAGACGGTAAAGTATACGATTGTAAAATTTGGGTTGACACAGATGTTCCTAATAAACTCAATGTGCGTGGCTACATTGCTTTCTTTTTTCGGACTCAAACATGGCTTAAAGTTCAATAAGAATTTGCCTTAAATAAATTAAACCCTAGCTTTGCGCACCATTTTTTGAACATGAATTTAGAGCAGCTATTAACTTCCGGAGGGGACGAACGAATCGATTTGCAAAAAAATGGGTTCAATAAATACAACCTCAACCCTGTAAAGTACGAGGGTATACTTACGCGCGGAAGCTGCACTGGTTCTCCATTAAATCAAGAATCGCATCAGCACTTAATAGCTTTTTCTAAAGAGTATCAGGCGGAAAAACACGACGAATATTGCGAAGAGGTTCGCAATAATTTAAAAGAACTTATTCAAGAAGGCGACGATAATTTTGATGTTTTTCTATCGCCAAGTGGTAGCGACTTATGCTATCTGCCATTGCTTTTTGCCAAATTGTTACACCCCAACAAAGATGTTACCAATTATGTAACCTGCCCTGAAGAACTGGGAACAGGATCGGTGCTAACTCTAGCTGGAAAAATATTTAGTGAACGTTCTCAGTTTGACGAAAAACTTGTAAAAGGAAGCCCTATTTCCGATGACATACACGTCAACCACCACTTTTTCTCAGCCCGTAATGGTGAAGGAGAATTAGAACAATACAAAGGTGAACTGATAGAGCAAATGAATGCCGAAGATGGAAAAAGCACTGTAATCGGCAACTTAGTAATTGGCTCTAAATCGGGAATTGCTGACAACATCAACATCATTTCTAAAGTAAAGAAAGCGTCATTTTGGGTTGCAGACATTTGCCAATTAAGAACACCTACCAAACTGATAAACAAGCTTATTGATCAAAACTGTATGATACTTATCACTGGATCAAAGTTTTATCAAGCGCCGCCATTTTGTGGTGCGTTATTGGTTCCAAAAACAATAACCAAGGAACTACAAAATGCTGACGAAAATATTTTAACACCTTTCAAGAAATTCTTTTCTTATAGCGACATACCGTCTACTTTGCCTTGGTTGAAAAACCATTTCAAAAAACACAATAACCTTGGTTTATTGCTTCGATGGAAAGCGGCTTTGTATGAAATGAATCAGTTGAACAAAATCGATCCAACTGACGTTATAAACACTGTTGAGACTTGGAACAAATCAGTACTTGACGAATTGGCCAAATACCCCGATTTATTTGAATTGATGCCACAAGCTTCTACTTCAAACCCATCGATAATACCATTTAGATTAAAACGCAGAGATGGCAATTACATCAGCGATGAGCAACTAAAAGATTTTTACGATTACATCATTGCTAAAGATTTAAGCGGTTTTGAAGGTCCCTACAAAAAAGTAGCATTAGGTCAACCCGTAAAATATTCAGGTATTTCATTTATACGAATGGCTTTAGGATCTTACAATATCCGTCAGATACTGAGTGGAAAACATTCGCTAAAAGACGACCTTACTTTGGTACAAATTATTGCAGAAGAAGCTCGTAATTTTTAATCGTAAAGTCCTTTTTTAATTTCCTCAACAATCTTCACACACGCTGTACCGTCACCGTATATGGACGTAGTATTCTCTATTTGAATATCGTAACGTCGTTGAGCTTCAAACACAATATCTTCTGCCGAATTGGCTAATACATTAACCTCCAAGTCGATTAATTCAATCCATTCGGTTTCAGTTCGAAGTGTAATGCAATTTTTACCGCTGAAATATGCTTCTTTTTGAAGGCCTCCAGAATCGGTAAGGACCAAACTGCTTTGCTGCAAAAGGCTTAACATTTCTAAATAACCAACAGGTTCTATGCAGTGAACTTTTTCGGATAAATTGTATTCAGACAAAATCTTTTTGGTACGCGGGTGCACTGGAAAAACTATATCCATTCCGTTTTCAACCAATGCATTAAGTGCCGATACAATTTCAGCCATTCTATCTGAATCATCCGTATTTTCAGCTCTATGAAGCGTTAGCAAAGCATAACTAGCAGGCAGATTGGGCAATAATTTTGCATGCGAACTAAATTGCAATAGTGCATCGTACATCACGTCACCAACTACAGCAATCTGTGCATTATCTTCAGTTATACCTTCTTTCACCAAACAATCTACAGCAGCATCGCTTGGACAAAACAACCAGTTGGAAATCGCGTCGGTAAGCCTTCTATTTTGTTCCTCAGGCATAAGCATATTGTAGCTTCTCAATCCAGCCTCTACATGCGCAACGGGTACGTGCAACTTGGAGGCCGCTAATGCGCCTGCCAGTGTTGAATTGGTATCTCCAAAAACCAAAAGTGCATCCGGTTTTTCTTTCAAAATAATTTTCTCAATCTCCTCCAACATACGCCCTGTCATGGCTCCGTGCGAAAGTGAATTGATATTGAGAATGTATTTAGGTTTTGGAATATTCAGTTCTTTGAAAAACACATCCGACATATTGGCATCGAAATGTTGGCCTGTATGAACAACAACTTCGTCTATCTCAGAATCCAATGAAATGGCTTTGGATAAAGCCGCAGCTTTTACAAATTGTGGGCGAGCACCTACAACCGTTAATATTTTTTTATTTCGAACTATCTGCATCATTTCACTTTAAACAAGCCGAGTTTTTGCTCGTATACTTTAATTCTTTCTTTGAGATCTGGCGCTAAATTAGTTCGCCTAACAAGAATGAAATAAAGAACAACAATAGGCACACTCATTATAATACTGGCAACAATAAAGTTTACCCCAACTAAATACTCTCTTACCAGTAAAGCAAAAGAAATCATGAATACGGTAAACAAGAGCAATCGCAAGTATTGGTTATTGAATGGTTGAAGATTATAAAATTTTCTCAAGAAGAACCAGCGTGCAAAATTGTTCAATACTTGGCTTAGAAACGTAGCGAAGGCCGCACCACTTATACCATAAATAGGTATAAACAAAAAATTAAACCCAACCAATGAAACGAGCAGTAATGTGGAAAAATAAAATCCATATTTATAGTGTTTGCTGTAGTACAAAAGCTCGCCACTCACTCCAGACGCCATATCTACAAGCTGTGCTAAACCTAACCAAAACACAACCCACAAACCTTTTGAGAAAACATCTCCTTTTGGTAAAATGTCAAAAACAGTAAATAAATTTCCTATCAACATTACAAATACAAATCCAGCAACTATCAATTGATTTTGCGCTGTTTTTTTATACAAATCATTGAGAAAAGAAACATTATCATCGGCCCAAGCTTCACCGATTTTAACGGATGAAATTCCTTGCAAACCTCTACTGGGTATGCTCACCAAGACGCCAAAAAAGAGCATGATACTGTAAATCCCTGTGGCCTCAAAATCGATGAGTCGAGTAACCATCAGGATATCTATTTCTTTTGTAAAGACACCAACCGAACCTGACAATACTGAAAACAATGCCAATCCGCCAATGGCTTTCAATGGAATATTGGAAGATGAAAAATTAAAAGACGGCATAACTGTCTTTTTGAACTTTATCAGAAAAAATAATATCAGAACGATTGATAGTACATAGCTTATTTCAACAAAAGTTAGAAACATTTCGAACGAAAAACTGAATAAATACACCGCTACAAGCGATATTACAAACCCTAGTTTAATGCATATTTCTCTTACAAAAAGTGTGTGACTAACCAAGGATTTGGCAGATAAAAAAGAAGAAAGTGATGAAAAAACAAATCCAACAGAATACAATAAATAAACATGCATAAACCACTGAGAATTAAGTTTCTCTTGCCAATAATTCAAGTAAATAACCAGTCCCAAAAGACCAAGTAACTGCCCCACAAATAAGATAATGGCAAAAATTGCAGAGAGTTGTTTATGATAACCATTCTTATGAGCCAGCGGAATGTATCTTAACAAGATAGCTCCTACCCCCATACCAGAAAAAACACTCACTAAAGCCGATAACGACAGAATATACCGAAGCACACCAATTTGTTCTACTTCTAATATTTTTGGTTGCAACCAACCCGAGTTCAAAAACCCAACAACTACACCTATTACAGCGATTATAGAGCCAATTATGGATTGTTTTCTAATGGTTGACATCTTGTGCTTAACTAATAATTGGATTTTTTATTTCCTTGCAACTACTTTGCTTTCAATAAATGTTCTGCAATAAGCCAATCAAGCTCGGTATCGATATCCACAGAATCAAGTTCCGACATTGGGTAAGGCTTAACGCATGAAAATTCATTCAACCTCTGGTTTTTCAAACTTTTAGGGTTGATAATGTAAATTGCTCCGTTGTATTCCCATACTTTCGGGCATTGTTGACGACTTGTAAAGTTCGATGATTTAGATTTTTGCAGAAATCCATTTTCATCTTCTTCGAACAAATTAAAGTAAGGGTTTTGTTTGCTGACATTTACAGATACAACCATATCCTCTTTACCTGAATATAATGTCAACGCTTCAGTAATATGCTGAGCATTTCTAAAAGGAGATGTAGGTTGTAACAACACGATGGCATCTGGTTGAAACATTTTGCTTTCACAATACTCCAACACGTGACAAATTACTTCGTAGCTACCAGCTCCGTCGGTAGATAAATGTTCGGGCCTTAAAAAAGGGACCATTAAACCGCATCGTTCAGCTTCCTTTTTAATTTCTACATCATCGGTAGTTACCAAAATTTCTCCTTCATCAAAAACAGCTTTAGCTGCTTCAATTGTGTAAGAAATGAGCGACTTCCCATTTAACAATTTGATATTTTTACGAGGCACTCCTTTAGAACCACCTCTTGCAGGTATTACAACTAGATATTTCACAAATCAAGGTGTTTGATATCGGCTTGAGCTTTTTCGAAATCAGCATGTTTTCCAATATCCAACCAGTATTGACGAATAGGGTATGAGATCAACTTTCCGCCCTCATTTATTACCGCCTCCATTAAATCGGTGGAATTATAGAATGAATTACGAGGTATTTTGTTTAGGATTGACTTTTTAATGAGATAAATCCCTCCGTTAGAATAATAAGTATACGTTGGTTTTTCTTTAAATGAGGTTACGACGTTGTTTTCGGTTTCCATTACAGCATAAGGAACATCTACTTTATACGGAATAGTCACTACCGACATATCGGCCTCATTTTCAGTAAAATTCAAAAAGAAATCTTCGTAATCTAAAGTTGTTAGGATATCCGAATTGGTAACTAAGACATAGTCATGCTGCCAATTTTCAATTTTACTTACTGCTCCAATAGTTCCAAGAGGGGCATCTTCCGTTACGTATTGAATTCTTTGGTTTCTGCTCGCTCCATCACTAAACTTATCTTGTATCTGTTCACCCAAATAACGAATTGATATCCACAAGTCGTCAATTCCAAATTTGTGAAGTCGATCTAGGTTATGCTCCAAAATAGCTTTCCCTCCAACTTCTAATAAAGGCTTAGGAACAGTGTCTGTCAATGGTTTTAATCGAGTTCCAAATCCTCCAGCCATAACAACAGCATCAACTGGCAAATACGATTTCTGAAGTTTTAGATTCAAGACATTGAGAACAACATGGTCTTTGTCTACAATAGGGATGACTTTAAAATCATTTTCTCGGAAACGTATGATATCAGCAACACTGTATTTCCCCCGCATTATAAATTTGGGGTTAGGTTGAATAAATTCATCAACTATATCACTGGTATCTAATCCTTTCAACAAGCCTCTACGCACATCTCCATCGGTAAGACTTCCAACTAAAACATCGGATGCATCTATTACAAAGAGTATTGCATCGCTAGCCAATTTGTCCAACATTGCCAATGCTTCTTTAATTTGACTCCCTCTTCGTATAAGATGTTCTCGGTAGTTACGCATGATTTAATATTTTATTTATGGCTTTCGCCGAATCTTTTTTATAATACAGGTTATTCCCTTTGTAATCGCCTAATCTAAGAGTTTCTAAACACGCGGCATATATTTCTGATCTCACAAAAGGTACATCAATTACATTTTCACTCCGTAACCTACCTTTTTGTCTATCCCCAATGTTCACTACATATTTCCCAAAGGAAGCTGATTCAATAATACCACTAGACGTATTTCCACACATCAATCTACATTGCTTCATAGCTGAGAAATAATTTAGTTTTCCGAAATTTTCAACTATGGATATTCTATTAGGATTTTCCAGCTTAATTCTTTCGGCTTCACTTCTAAAATAGCTTCCATTTGTGTCCGCATTAGCAAGAGTAACTACAACATGAATTTCCTTTGACAATTGTAATAATGCACTGAACGCTTCAATTGAAAAACGTTCATTATTGAATGAATTAACGGTTTCGGGGTGTAAGGTTACCAAAGCAAAATCTGACGCTGGAATATTGAACTTATCGGCAACTTTTTCCCATGTCGGAAGTTCGGTTTCGGTTAATTCAGAAAGGCTTAAACTACCAACATTGTATATGTTAACGTCGGTATCCAATAAGTTTCTCAAACGGTCAACAAACACTTCTGAAGCTACAAAATGGAATTGGCTAACTAGGCTAATCTGGTGACGATAAATATTATCGATGGCGCCAAGCGTTGTTTCTCCTCCATGAATATGACCGATTTTAATTTCAAAAGGGATTGATGCTTGAACGGCTGCTGACATTTCAAAACGATCTCCCAAAGCCAATACAATATCAAAATTATTATCTGCCCAAAATTCCGTGAAATTGGCTAGTACGTCCGAGTAACCTTTAGCTATGTCTTTAACAGAATCAGAAGAAGGCATACCTTGAATCGTATGTATGTTTCCATAACCATCTGATTTTATCTCCTGAATTGTTTCACCATATTTAGACAATAGATGTGTTCCAAAAACGAGTAGATGTATTTCAAAAGTGTCATCGTTAGCTAATACTTTTAACAAAGGCTGGTAAATTCCATAATCGGCTCTACTGCTTGTTAAAACACCTATTTTTTTAACGCTTTTGGACATTTTTATTTGATATCGTTTTGAGACAGGCAGTGGAAAGCAGAAAAATTATTCGCAACCGTTTTCCCAATAATATCGTTCCACATCATTGGTGAAATACCACTTCCAGGTCTTAGTGCTATAAGATCTTCACTCACTAATACATGCCCTTTTTGAACATCTTTGGCTAAGTGAATGCTTTTACGTGCTACGGCTTTATTTTTAGCTTCACTTGGAGACGCTTTTTTTACACCATCACCTGATATAGCTTTTTCAATATTTCGAATTCCAGAAACCATAGCCTTCAATTCACTAGGCTCTAACGATGCCTTGTGATCTGGACCAGGAAGGTTTCTATCCAATGTAAAATGCTTTTCAATTACTGTTGCTCCCAGTGCTACTGCAGCAATAGGAACTTCTATTCCCAATGTATGGTCCGAATAACCAAAAGCTACATTCAATTCGTCTTTAATCGACAACATAGCTTTTAAATTGACATCTTCCATCGGTGTTGGATACTCTGTATTACAATGCAAAACAGTAACATTATCCTTATTTAATCCACTAGAACAAATGACTTCGATTGCTGCCTTTATTTCTTCCATATCGGCCATTCCTGTTGAAAGAATTACAGGTTTACCAAAGCTACCGATACGTTTGAGGTAAGGATAATTTGTTATTTCACCACTTGGAATTTTATACGAATCGAAATTGAGTGAATTGAGATAGTCTAAACCTTTGACATCAAATGCTGTTGAAAAAAAACGAATGCCCTTCTTCTCACAATACGCTATTAGCTCTTTATGCTGCTCATCCGACAACTCCAACTTTTTAAGCATATTGAATTGAGAATCATCGTTATCGCCAATATTCACATTCTGATACTCTGCTTTTTTGGCTGCTTTGCTAACTAAATCTTCGGCCTTAAACGTTTGAAATTTGACCATATCAACACCCGCTTCAACAGCAACATCAATTAGTTGTTTCGCTTTTAGAATGTCGCCATTATGATTAACACCTGCTTCGGCAATAATGGTCACTTTTTGTCTCATTTTCTTAATTCTTTTGCTGGATTCCCTACCATCGTCGTGTTAGGTAAAACATCTTTTACAATTACAGCTCCTGCACCAATTATCGCATTTTCGCCTATCACAACACCTTGTTTAACAACGGCATTAGCTCCAATAAAAACACCGTTTTCAACTGTTACATTACCTGCTAATACAGCATTTGGTGCAACATGAACATTATCATGAATTATACATTCATGATCGATGCTTGAGCCTGTATTAAGAATCACATTTGCACCAATTTCACACAATGGATTTACCATTACTCCTCTTGCGACAAAAGTCCCTTGTCCAATATTCGATAACAATGATATTGAGCAATTAGGGTGTATTACAGTTGCTAAATCCAGTCCCTTTCTATTAATAGCATCAGCCAATCGTGCTCTAATTCGATTATTTCCAACACCCAAAATAAATTTGAATTTCGAATTCCAAAATGCAAACGACTCGTCGGCATCATTCCCCGCAAAGGTTAAATCAAAAGGATTAAGTGTCTTCTCTTCAGACTCGGCATAACTTTTTAGATTCAGTTTCTGTAATATGGCTGCTTCAGCTACAACAATTCCATGACCTGAATATCCTAAAATGATATGTTTTCTATCCGATTCTTGCACTGCTTGGTATATTTACAATTCTCGCTTCCAAAAATTCTGCATTGGTTTGTTCGTCGCGTTGACAATTCGAATACATGGGTAAGCGATACATCAATTGCCAAATTGGTCTTGTCATAACTCCCTGCTCGTTGCTTAAAGTAAGGAAAGCATCCCGTTCATTTTTGTCTGAAAACTCGAGGCATGTAAGCCAATAATTCCAATGACTATCGGCCATTTCTGTCTTAATATTAATATTCTTTGTTTCAAAGAAACTAGAGTAACTAGCAAACAACTCTTTTTTACTCGCTTTAATTGTTTCAAAGTTCTCTATCTGGGCACAAAGTAAAGCGGCATTAATATTGGGCATACGGTAATTGTATCCCAATTCATTGTGCACATATTCCCACTTATGTGGAACTTTAGCTGTTGTGGTTAAATATTTTGCTTTTTCTCCTAGTTCAATGTTATTTGTAACCAGTGCTCCACCACCACCTGCTGTAATGATTTTATTTCCATTGAATGAAATAGCAGCAACATCGCCAAAAGAACCAGCTGGCTGACCTTTATATGTACTCCCTAATGATTCTGCTGCATCTTCTACAACTGGAATGCACCATGAATTACAAATCGAAACGATTTCGTCGATTCGACACATAAAGCCAAAAGTGTGCATGGGTACACAAGCCGATATTTTATTCTTAGTCGTTTTGTTGAAACAAACACCATCAATTACTTCCGCGTTTTTTTCTAGGAAAGAAGCCAAAGCTATAGGCGAAAGCCCCATAGTATCTCTATCAACATCAATAAAAATTGGAGATGCTCCTAAATAAGCAATGGCATTGGCTGTAGCTACAAAAGTTAACGCTTGGGTTATAACCTCATCATTGTGTTTAACTCCTACCAAATCAAGCCCTACTTGTAACGCTGCTGTTCCATTTACAACCGCCACACCTTTTTTAGTGCCTGTAAGTGTTGCTATTTCTTTTTCAAACCGATTAACATATTCTCCAACTGAAGACACAAAAGTGGTATCGATGGTATCCATCAAATACATTTTTTCATTTCCAAAAAACACAGGAGCGTGCAAGGGAATAAAATCTTTCGTATTGAATTGGTTTCTTATAAAATCTACAATGTCTTGCATATTAAACGTTGTAAATATCAGCCTTATATTGACTTAAATTCTCTGGTTTAGAAAACCATTCTATGGTTTCTTTAAGCCCTTCAGCCAATGAATATTTAACTTCCCAATTGGTGAATTCTTTCAACTTTTCATTAGAGCCGAATAATCTAAATACTTCACTTTTTTCTGGTCGCAAACGTTGCTCGTCGGAAATAATTTTAGCCTCTGGATTTATCTGTTTGATCAATTCATTTGCTAAATCTCCAATAGAAATTTCGGACATCGTTGCAATATTCACTTCATGCCCAATTAATTCTTTGCATCGTGCGATATCCAAAAAGCCTTGAACGGTATCTTTCACAAAAAGCAAATCTCTTGTAGGAGAAAGATCACCCAATTTAATTTCCGTTTTCCCTGCGAGCAATTGCGATATAATTGTTGGTATTACAGCTCTTGCCGATTGTCTTGGTCCAAATGTATTGAACGGACGAACGATGGTCAATGGCAAATCAAAACTTCTATAGAAACTATCCGCAATACAATCGGCTCCTATCTTGGATGCCGAATAAGGAGATTGAGGTTGTTTTGGATGCAGCTCTGTTATTGGTACAAATTGAGCTGTTCCATAAACTTCAGATGTAGAGGTAACCAACACTCGTTCTATTTCCAAATCTTTAGCTGCTTGGATAATATTTAGTGTCCCTTTTACATTGGTATCTATATAACTATCTGGAGAATGATAACTAAATGGGATAGCAATAAGTGCCGCTAGATGAAACACTGTATCAATACCTTTCATAGCAGTACGCACACCATTCGGATCGCGGATATCGCCTGCAAAAATCTCTACTTTTTCTAACGTTTCTTTTGGAATAGTATCCAACCAACCCCAAGAATTAAAGGAATTGTAATAAACGAAAGCTTTTACATTGTATCCTTCTTTAACAAGTAATTCTACTAAATGGCTGCCGATAAATCCGTCGGCGCCTGTAACGAGTACATTTGTCATTATAACTAGAGTTGATCTAGCACAAATGTGCGGATTTATATTTAAAATATAGGCATAAACAAAGGCAAACACTCAAATTTAAAGCTCCTTTAGGTCTTAATAAAAATCAAATTGGATTGAGTTTGTGTGTAAGCAATAGTTTTCGACATTTAACTACTTTCGCCATACTAAAAATTCAAGGTTAAATCCTTCATCTTCAAATTGCCTCAGTATATTAAATGTCTAAATTAAGTTCAGTTAATCAATCTCTTTATCTACTCAAAAAGACCCTACTGAGCTTGGTTAGAATTATCGCATTCCGACCTAACATCTTCAAACGTATTCCAAAGTTAAATGATGATTCTGAAGTGTATTTACTTGCTAATGGACCTTCTTTAAAATCAACTTTAGAAGAATACGGTGACTATTTAAAATCGAAAAAAACAGGAGTCGTCAACTTTTTTGCACTCAGTCCAGAATTCGGAACACTTAAACCGAAGTATTACTTTTTGTTAGATCAAGCTTTTTTCAAAAAAAATCGAGATCAAAAACTCAATGAAAATATTGAACAATTAAAATCCGCACTAACCGAGGTAAATTGGCCTTTAGTTTTGATTTTACCAAAGGCATGCAAAGCGCTTTTTTCTATTAAAAATAACAACATCACGTGCCAGTTCATTAACACCAATATTTTTCAAAGCTTTTCAACAATTCAGCTAACTGCCTACAAAAGAAATTGGGGTATGCCTCAAGCGCAAAACGTTTTGGTTTTCGCATTGTATGCTTTGGTGTATTTAAGAGTTCCAAAAATCTATTTGCTGGGAGCAAACCACAATTGGCACGAAGGAATGAGAATTAGTGAAGATAATAAGCTTGTGCTTTTTGACCCTCATTTTTACAAGGAAGATAAGTCCGAAACTGAAAAGATTATGGACGTAAGTATTGCGGGCTTTTTTGAATCATTATCTAAAGCATTTAGAGGCTACGAGGTATTGCGCATATTTGCGAAAAAGCACCACTCAGATATCATCAACTTAGACACAACTTCTTACATTGACTCTTTTCCGAAAGAAACGCTTGTAACAAAAGAAAATACAGAACATGGAATTAACAGATAGAGCCTTTTGGGTAAATTATTGGGAGTCTAAAAAAGAGGTCGTTCAGATTGTCAGTAAAAGAAGTCCGTTTTCTAAATTGTTCAATGATACATTTCAAAAATCTAAAATCAATTCTGCTCTTGAAATAGGTGGTTTTCCTGGCTATGTTAGTATTGCACTAAACAAGCATTATGGAGTTTCTCAAGCTGATTTACTCGACTATTTTATCCATCCTAAAATCATTCAAGATTTATGCGATGCAAATGAAATTAAGGACGGTGCTATTAAGGCAATAGAAGCCGATTTGTTTCAAGATTACAATGGTTCAAAATACGATTTGGTTCATTCGCATGGACTGATTGAGCATTTTGAAAATAGTGAACATATAATTGGACAACACTTAAAGTTTTTAAAGCCAACAGGAGAATTACTCATTACCCTACCAAATTTTAGAGGGGTTAACGGTTGGTTTCAACGTAATTTTGACAAAGAAAATTACGACAAACATTACATTCCTTGTATGGACGTTGAGCATCTAAAAAAGAGTACTGTTGCTTTGGGTTTAAAAGACGTTGATGTTCAATACTACGGTGAATTCAGTATGTGGTTAGAAAACATGAATACTAAATCTGCTGTTTTCAAACTTTTTTTCAAATCAACATGGGCTTTTTTTAAGATAGTAAACAAAATAATACCTGTTAGGAATAAGACTCTAAGTCCTTACCTAATAATTACAGCAAAACAATAATTCATTGCATTAGCTATTATGCCTATATCCGTCGCTTTAATAAATACATATACCGCTGGTGGCGGAGCCGGTATTGCATGCGCACGGTTATACAAAGCGCTTAATGATGAAGGTTCTATAGAAACTCTTCTTATTAATGATGGTCAGATTCAATCGAATCCGGATAAAATATTGCCTTTAAAAAAATGGGCGAAATACAGTAATTTATTTCGCTACTTCACTGAGCGATTTTTAGTAAAATCGGCATTGAAAAAAGACGAGTGGGGCAGTTTATTTTCACCAGCTATTCTTTCGAATCCGAGCAGTATAAACACGATTAAAAACAACCGTTCCAACATTCTCCATTTACATTGGATAAATCACGGATTTTTAGGGCTTGATAGTCTTCATAAATTAAGGTTCCTTAAACGCCCAATAGTATGGACATTACACGACATGTGGGCATTTACAGGAGGATGTCATCATAGTATGGACTGCAATGGGTTTCAATCTGAATGCGGCTCTTGTTTGTATTTATCCAAACCTTCTTCGAAAGATTTATCGCATCAAATTTGGAAGAAAAAAAAGGCGTTTTTCAATTCATTAGACATTACGGTTGTATGTCCTTCGAATTGGTTGGCTAACAAAGCAAGAGAAAGCTCTTTATTTAAGCATCGTCGTATAGAGGTTATTCCAAATCCGCTAGACTGCAATACATTCAAACCAACAGACAAGAATTTAGCGAAATCTGAACTTAAATTACCTGCCGATAAAAAACACATTTGCTTTGTTTCTGCTAACATCAACAGTCCTTTTAAAGGAATAAATAAGTTAATCGATGCCTTAAAAACATTAGAAACTTTATATGTTGATGCATCAGAAATTGAGATTATAGTTTTAGGCAAAATTGACTCCGAAGATTTGTTCGCAGATCTTACTTTCAAAGCTCATTTTGGCGGTTACATTACATCTGAAGCTGAGATGGTATCGTACTACAATGCTGCTGATGTGTTTGTACTTCCATCGTTACAAGACAATTTACCCAACACAGTAATGGAGGCCCTTGCTTGTGGCACTCCGGTCGCTGCATTTGATACAGGAGGTGTTTCTGATATGGTAGATGAAAATGTTGGTTATTTGGCAAAATACAATGACTCTGATGACTTAGCTCAAGGGCTTTTTGAATTACTGTCTAACGATAATGATCGCTTAAGAAAAGGTATTAATGCGGTTGAAAAAGTCAAAACTAAATTCTCATACCCTGTAGTAGCCAAAAAATACAGCGAATTATACCATCAGGTAGTCAAACAATATCAATCTGCATGAGCAACAAACGATTTTCTATCATAACCGTTACCTATAATGTTGATCAGGTTTTAGAACGAACGCTGAAAAGCATACAATCGCAAACAGCTTTTGATTCTATAGAACATATTATTGTTGACGGAAATTCTTCTGACAATACAGTTTCTCTCATCAAACAACATGAGTCTAAAATAAACCAATGGATTAGCGAACCAGACAAAGGTTTGTACGACGCTATGAACAAAGGCATAGCTATGGCAACCGGTGACTATGTTTGGTTTATCAATGCGGGAGATGAAATTTACGATAAAAACACTGTTGAAAATCTATTGCAATTCTACGATGCCAACACAACTCCTGACGTATTGTATGGCGATACAAAAGAATATACAGCTGATGGTGAAGAACTCGGAATGCGCCGTTTAAAAGTGCCCAAAAACCTTACTTGGAAATCTTTCAAACAAGGCATGTTGGTTTGTCACCAATCGATTATCATAAAACGAGATATTGCACCTAAATACAATTTGGATTACGCAATTTCAGCCGATGTAGATTGGGTTATTAGCGCTTTGAAACAAGCCAAAACGATTGTAAATACCCATGCGATATTATCTAAATTTGAAAAAGGCGGGTTATCAGGTAAGCATATTAAAAGAGCTCTTAAGGAACGATTTGCCATAATGAAAAAACACTATGGCTTAATCAATACAACCCTTCACCATTTCTATTTCCCATTGCGTTTAGCGACTTTTTATATTCGCAACAAACGCATCTAAAATTAGACCGTCTCTTCTTCCTTGCTTTTTACTGCTTTAAAGCCACTAACTGCAAGTAAGATTATCAATAGCAATGACCCTGCATAAGCTACGTACTCGGTATTATGAATACGTGAGTCATCGTAAACAAACTCTATGCTATGCTGTCCTTTTGGAATTTCCAATGCTCTCAACAAAAAGTTAGCTCTTAGAATTGGCACTTCGTTTCCATCGATGTATGCTTTCCAAAACATTGGATAATGAATTTCTGAGAAAACTGCCAATCCGTCAACTGCATTTGAGCTACTGTATACTATTTTGTTAGGAGCGAAAGACGTCATCGTTACAGTTCCAGAATTTGGTACTACATCAACATTTACGTTTTGAGAAGCAGAAACAACTGCCATTGAAGCAGCATTGAATTTCGCCGGATTCAAAGCTTGAATTTCTTCATTATCATCAGCTACTTTTACCAAAGTATCTACAAACCAAGCAGGGCCACAAGCCTTATCGTTTACTTGCAATCCATTTTGAGTAATGATGTATTTGGTATTCAACATATTCAATACTTCTGGATTGATGTTGCCGCCAATATGGAATTCAATAAGTTCTTGGTATCGTTTCAATTTCGCACCATGGTAACCACCAATAGATTTGTGGTAATACGATGTACTAGCATCATTAAAAGGACTAACTGCTAAATTGAATACTCGGTAATTCGTTTTTAGGTTCAGTTCACCAAATCGAACATTCCAAGCGAATAATTCTTTAGTTCTAGCCGTCTGTTTACCTGATAATTCAGCGAGCTTGGCTTTAACTTCAGTTTCAATTTCTTGTTGGAAACTTGGGTTTTGCGCCATTTCATTTTGGAAAATCTGAACATCATCGTTGCTTGGTGCAAATTGATATTTATTCGATTCGGACTGTTCGTAATACAAGTATTTTCCGTTTTGCTTATCGTTATTTAAGTATCTCCGGTTTACACTCCATAAATCGCCAAGAACAACTACGCCCAGAATCAATAAGAAATACGCTTCTTTAATTTTCTTAATAAGGAAGATATATACGGCTCCAAAAACCACCAACATAATCATCAACGAACGCAAAACATCTGCCTTAAAAATAGATACACGAACTGCCTTCAAACTATCAACAAACTGTTGTACGGTAGTCCCCATTTCTGGGCTCGAAGCAGATTGAGCTGAAAATCTTTGTTTTTCACCATCGCTAATAAAATCCAAAAACGATTCGGGCATAATCCAAAGCCCTAACATTACCAATGCCATAACCCCAGAAGTAATCAATAACTTCTTTTTTTCCTTAAGTATTTCGGATCCGTTTTCTATTACTTTTTTCAAGAATAAAATGGCTAAAATCGGAACACATAGTTCTAATAAAATAAGAATCATGGTTACTGTTCTGAACTTATTGTACCCAGGTAAAAAATCTAAAAACAAGTCGGTAAACCACATCATGTTTTTACCCATACCTAAGAACATAGAAAGCAAACTTCCTATTAATAATACCCACTTGAAGTATCCGTTAACAAACACCAAAGCCAATATTGCAAGTAAGAAAATACCAGCCCCAACATAAACTGGTCCGCTTGTAAAACTTTGATTACCCCAATAATGATTCGATTGAGCTACATTTTGTTTGAACCTTGGATCGGCAGCTTCAATGTGTTTGCTATCGCCAATTTGGCCAGAAGCTCCACCTACTGCATTGGGAATAAAAAAAGTTAGGTTTTCTTGACGACCATAACTCCAATTTGTGATATAACTACGATCCAAGCCACTAGTTTGATCTGCTTCCTTTGAAGAACCATCAACATTAATCGTAACATTTGAAGGTCCACGGGTAGTTATTTTACCATATTCATAGGTATTGAATAAGGTAGGGAAATTACACATCAAAGCAATGAAAATTGAGCCTATAGCCAACAATGTTGGTTTAACTACCGAGGCTAGATCTTTGTTCTTAAAAGCTTCTATAACTTTAGCAATACCAAAGATAAGAAGGAACATTAGGAGGTAATACGTAATCTGAACATGGTTGCTATTCAACTCCAAAGCAAAGGCTACTGATGTAATAGCGGTACCTAACCAATAACGCTTCTGAAAAAGCAAAAACACACCTGCCAATACAAGCGGAACAAATGAAATAGCTATGGCTTTGGTTACGTGACCAGCCTCTATAATAATAATGAAATAAGAACTGTAAGCAAAAGCTATAGCACCTATTAAACTCAACCATTTACGCACTCCCAACACCAACAACATGATGTAAAAGGATAGTCCGTAGAGAAACAAAGTTCCTATAGGCACACTTCCCATGTTAACTAATGCTGTACGCAAGTGGTTTATCCAAATACCGCTATACTTACCATAAATTTGGGTATTCGGCATTCCTGAAAACATGGCCGTATTCCACCAACTTATTTCACCAGTTTTTTCGTGGAAATATTGACTTTCTTGCGACATACCAGCAAAACTGCGCATATCGCCTTGTCGCAAATCATAGCCTTTAAGTGTTGGGTAAAAAAATGCACAGCTTAGTACAAAAAGAATAAGTACTGGTAATAGTTGTGCGCCTACTTGCTTAAAATTGATTTGCTTCAAGTTCATTCGTCTTTTTTTAATTCTTCAAAATCGGCATCTTCTACATCCTTTATCTCGTAAACAACTTTACGTTTTGGCTTTCGATACTCCGCTTTATCAGAAGAGGATTTTTTCTTGGCCGCCATAAATCGACGCACCTTTTTTGAGACATAATAAATGCCCAGAATAACTAATATGGTTCTTAACAGACCTACTATATCCATCTTATCGGCTTAGATAAAGATTTCTTTCAGAATATATTTTTCTAAAGAATGGATCTTTTAAATCGTCGATAAAGCGAATGGCTTCACCCGTAGATTTCATCTCAGGGCCCAATTCCTTATTTACATTCGGAAATTTATCGAATGAGAATACTGGAATCTTAATAGCATATCCTTTTTTGTGAGGCTTAAAATCAAAGTCAGTAACTCTTTTCTCGCCTAGCATCACCTTTGTTGCATAGTTGATATATGGTTCTCTATAAGCTTTTGCTATAAATGGAACCGTACGAGATGCTCTAGGGTTGGCTTCAATGATGTATACCTTTTCGTCTTTTACAGCAAACTGAATATTGATTAGGCCGACTGTGTTAAGTGCTAACGCAATCTTTTTAGTATGTTCTTCAATTTGTTGAATGATTAAATCGCCTAAAGTAAATGGAGGCAGCAAGGCATACGAATCACCTGAGTGAATTCCAGCAGGTTCAACATGCTCCATTATTCCAATGATATACACGTTTTCACCGTCACAAATTGCATCTGCCTCAGCTTCAATAGCTCCTTGTAAGAAGTGATCTAATAGAATCTTGTTATCAGGCATCGATTGATGAATGTCTATAACATGCGTTTCCAATTCTTGCTCATTGATAACAATTTTCATCTTTTGTCCACCAAGAACATACGATGGTCGTACCAATAGCGGGAACCCTAATTCTTTTGATAGCTCCAATGCTTCGTCAGCATTTTCTACAACGCCAAACTTAGGGTATGGAATATCATTTTCTTTCAACAATTTAGAGAAACTACCTCTATCTTCAGCCAAGTCAAGTGCTTCGTATGTTGTACCTAAAATCTTGATTCCGTAACGGCTCAACTTTTCAGCTAACTTCAATGCAGTTTGCCCACCTAATTGAACGATAACACCTTCTGGTTTCTCATGAAGAATGATGTCGTATATGTGCTCCCAAAACACAGGTTCGAAATACAATTTATCAGCTGTATCAAAGTCGGTTGATACCGTCTCGGGGTTACAGTTAATCATAATGGTTTCGTAACCACACTCTTTGGCTGCCAAAACTCCGTGTACACAACTGTAATCAAATTCTATACCTTGCCCTATTCGGTTTGGTCCAGATCCTAGTACTACAATCTTTTTCTTTTCTGTTCTTACGCTTTCGTTTTCGTACTCAAACGTAGAATAGTAATATGGTGTTTGAGCTTCAAATTCAGCAGCGCAAGTATCTACTAATTTGTAAACACGCTTTATGCTTTGATCGTTTCGGCTAGAATAAACTTCGCTCTCTAAACAATTTACCAAATGGGCAATTTGTCTATCAGCGTAACCTTTTTGTTTTGCTTCCAAAAGCAAATCTCTTGGCAAAGTATCAACGGTAAAGGCCGAAATTCTCTTTTCTAATTTTAATAAGTCTTCTATCTGACGAAGGAACCACATATCAATCTTGGTTCTCTCGTAAATGGTTTTCAAAGGAATACCCATTTTGATTCCATCGTAAACATGGAACAGACGGTCGCCACTAGCGTTTGATAAACTGTGTAAAATTTCTTCTTGGTTGGTCAACTCACGACCATCGGCACCTAAACCATTACGCCCAATCTCTAACGATTGACACGCTTTTTGTAACGCTTCTTGAAAAGAACGACCAATAGCCATTACCTCTCCTACCGATTTCATTTGCAGCCCCAAGGTTCTATCTGCTCCTTGGAATTTATCGAAATTCCAACGTGGTATTTTCACAATAACATAATCCAACGTAGGTTCAAAAAGAGCCGATGTTGTTTTTGTTATTTGATTGCTTAATTCATCCAGGTTATACCCTATAGCCAACTTAGCTGCAATTTTTGCAATCGGATAACCCGTTGCTTTAGATGCCAATGCTGATGATCTTGAAACACGTGGATTGATTTCTATTGCAATGATATCTTCTTTAGCATCATTACTTACAGCAAACTGAACGTTACACCCACCAGCAAAATTACCAATAGAACGCATCATCTTGATGGCCATATCACGCAAACGTTGGTAAGTAGTGTCAGATAATGTCATGGCTGGAGCCACGGTTATACTATCTCCAGTATGTATTCCCATTGGGTCTACATTTTCTATTGAACAGATGATAACAACATTGTCGTTATTGTCTCTTAACAACTCTAGCTCATACTCTTTCCATCCAAGTACAGCTTTATCAATCATTACTTCATGAATAGGCGATTTGTGCAAACCTCTATCCAATAGTTTATCGTACTCTTTTTCGTCGTAAACGATGGCTGCACCAGAACCTCCCAAGGTATAAGATGGTCGGATACACAATGGAAACCCAAACTCTTGTGCAATTTCTTTTCCTTCTAAAAACGATTTTGCTGTTTTTTGAGGAGCCATTCCTACATCGATGCGTCCCATTAATTCGCGGAACGCTTCACGATTTTCTGTAATTTCAATCGCAGCAAGATCAACACCAATAATTCTTACATTATTGTCTTTCCAGATATTGAGTTCGTCGCACTCAATACACAAATTCAAGGCAGTTTGCCCTCCCATTGTAGGAAGAACAGCGTCTATCTTGTGATTTTGTAATATCTTTTCAATGCTCGCTGGTTCTAGAGGTTCTAAATAAACATTGTCTGCCACAACCGGATCGGTCATGATAGTCGCTGGATTAGAGTTTATAAGAGTTACTTCAATTCCCTCCTCTCTTAATGAACGCGAAGCTTGTGACCCTGAATAGTCGAATTCGCACGCCTGACCTATTACAATAGGACCAGAGCCAATGATTAATACTGATTTTATAGAACTATCCTTGGGCATAATTTATATTTTTCGGCACTATATTGGTGGGCGAATTTACAGGAATTTAGGAGATATTTTGGCAAAAAAACCGATAGAAAAACAAGAGTTTGTACTCAACGAGCATGTTCACCGCTGCTTAGTCGTAAAACACAGCACAAACACCCCGTGGATTATAGGATACAACGGTTTTGGCAGAAGTGCACAAGATTTGCTAGATTTTTTTGAAAGAATAGATTTAGGTCAAAATTTTAATCTTCTTGCTATCGAAAATCCATATCACGGCGGTTTTCAAAATGCAGATCCTATTATACATCCTATCACAAAAGAACACCTTGAGGCTGCACTTAATCATTTTAAGACCCTCAATAAAATAGAAACTTTCCACCTATTCGGTTATTCAATGGGCGGCAAAATAGTAGGCAATCTTCTCACACTAAAAACCGTCAAACCAAAATCGGCAATACTTTTAGGCTCTGAAGGTTACGACAAAAGAGGATTCTATCTTTTCCTTTCTAATAAAGAATGGTTATTGAAATTTGCTCGACTCGTTATAGAAAAACCAACCATTTTATTGTGGGTCATTAAGATGTTGGGCAATTTCAAAATCATAAGACGAGACCTTTCTGTATTCCTTAGACAGCAAATATCAGACGAACACAAGCGAACATTGATATTCAACACTTGGTGCAGTTTACGCTATGTACAGGACACTTTTAGAAAGATTCAACCCGGCAACAAAATTATTGTCATCTACGGTAAATACGATCCGGTTATTCGATGGAAAAAATTAAAAAAGTGTTTGATTAAAACAGAATTAAAATCACTGACCTTTCATGAACTAAAGACAGGCCACAGTTTACTGAAAAACAAACACAGTGAAGACTTGAAGAAAATTTTAAACGAAAAAACCCTAGCGTAAGCCAGGGTTCTAACACAATATTTAATCACGCCGAAGCGCTATAATTCTATCTCTTGAAACGAGTTTCTGAAGAAACACTTAGCTTCTTTCTTCCTTTTTTACGACGAGATGCAATCACTTTTCTTCCGCTTGCAGTGCTCATACGCTCTCTGAATCCGTGCTTGTTCTTTCTTCTTCTTACAGATGGTTGAAACGTTCTTTTTGGCATCGTCTATAAATTTTAAGAGTTTGTATCTATTTAATAAGGCGGCAAAAATACATATTCTTTTTTAATAATCAGAACTAATTGAAATAAGTTTTCGTATTCCAATTGCATTACCTTCGCACCAAATGGCAAGAAAACAACGAGAACGCGTAAAAGTAAGTAAAGATGCTTGGAAAAAAGCGGTAAAAATTTTCCGATTTCTAAAACCTTACAAGATTAAATTTAGCATTGGACTCATCTTCTTATTATTGAGTTCTGCATCATCTATGTTATTTCCTGGTTTGATGGGCAAGCTAATAGACGCTGATTCTGGCGGACCAGTTTCCGACATCAGCAATTTAAGCAACATCAACACTATTGCATTGGTACTGTTTGGAGTATTTGTTATTCAAGCCTTTTTCTCGTTTTTCAGAATATTGCTTTTTAGCCAAGTAACGGAAAACATGTTGGCCGATCTAAGAAAATTCACTTACAAGCAACTTATATTGTTGCCAATGCCTTTCTACAACAAACACCGTGTTGGAGAATTAAACTCTCGAATTTCATCTGACATTTCTCTTTTACAAGAAACCTTCACAACAACTGTTGCTGAGTTTTTACGCCAAATATTCACCATTATTGCAGGAATTATTTTCCTTTCGTTTTACTCTGTAGAACTTACCTTACTCATGTTGGGTGTATTACCAGTAGTCGCCATTTCTGCTGTTATTTTTGGTAAAAAAGTACGCGGTCTAGCCAAGCAAACCCAAGACGAAGTTGCCAGTTCTAACGTCATCGTAGAAGAAACTCTAACAGCCATTTCTGCTGTTAAATCTTTCATGAATGAACAATTCGAATACTTACGTTACGGAAAAGTAACCGACAACATCAAACAACTAGGGATTAAAAATGCTGTTTGGAGAGGCTTCTTTGCCAGTTTTATTATTCTGGCCATGTTTGGCTCTATTGTACTGGTTATTTGGTACGGAATGAAATTGAAATTGTCGGGAGATATTACTACTGGCGACTTAATGTCGTTCATCATTTACTCTGTTTTTGTTGGTGCTTCTTTTGGTGGAATAGCCGATTTGTTCACTCAAATTCAGAAAGCTGTAGGTGCAACGGAACGTTTACTAGAAATAATTGAAGAAGACACTGAAGAGGGAATTTTCAACGAAACTGAAAAGAAAACCAATCTAAATTCCATTGTTTTCGAAAACACCAGTTTTTCTTACCCAAGTCGGAGCGACGTAGAGGTGTTGAACAAAATAAACTTCAGCATCAAACGAGGCGAAAAAGTAGCGATTGTAGGTCCTTCTGGTTCTGGAAAAAGCACCATCACAAATCTTTTGCTACAATTTTACAGAAACTACGAAGGCAGCATTCAGCTCAACGGCGAAGAATTGAATAAAATGCCCCTTACCAGCATACGCCAACACATGGGTATAGTTCCTCAAGAAGTACTTTTATTCGGAGGTAGCATACGCGAAAACATAGCCTACGGAAATCCTAAAGCGTCTCAATCGGAAATAGAAAACGCAGCTAAAATTGCCAACGCAGAAGAATTTATTGTTCGATTCCCAACTGGTTACGATACCATAGTAGGAGAAAGAGGTGTTCAACTTTCGGGTGGACAACGACAAAGAATAGCCATAGCTAGAGCAGTTCTACGCGATCCTGAACTATTAATCTTAGACGAAGCTACCAGCTCGTTGGATAGTAGCTCGGAAGCACTTATACAAGATGCCTTAGAAAAAGTAATGGCCGATAGAACCAACTTAATTATAGCTCATAGATTATCGACCGTTAAAAATGCCGACAAAATAATAGTACTCTATAATGGTGACATTGTTGAAGTTGGAACTCACGATGAACTTATCGCTTTAGAAAACGGGAAGTACAAAGAACTCAGTCAAGTACAACTAACGTAAATAAGCGCAACATATTCAACCCAATAAACCGAAAGGCAAATACCGGACTTCTCTGATTGCAGTCGAACTGAATAGAACAAAAAAAATTCGACTGATGATTTATTTAGTTTTTCGAAACGCTACTATTTTCTTAGTTTCAAAAAACTCAGAATCGTACATTTCTGCAATAGGATAAATACGAGCAGGAAGTTTTGCTTCTCTAAGCTCTTCTTTCAAATCTCCCCCTTTCAAAAAATAAATTCCACCTGTAACGAATTTCTTTTCATCGATCAGCATCAAGCCATCTATCCAGTTCAAAAGTTTTTTTGCTGGAGCAACTGCACGGCTTACGGCATAATCAAACACATCAATTAGATCTTCTACTCTACCGTTAACTACTGTTACGTTTTTTAAATCGAGTTTGGTAGCTATATCTTGAACCAAGTTGGTTTTTTTGGCAATGCTATCAACCAACACAAATTTCACTTCAGGATATAAAATAGCCAATGGCAAGCCCGGAAAACCGCCACCTGTTCCTATATCCACTACTCGAGTTCCTTTTCGGAAAGTAACAACTCTAGCCAAGGCTAATGAATGCAATAAATGACGCTCTTCAAAGTTTTCGGTATCCTTTCTCGATATCACATTTACTTTTTCGTTCCACTCAATAAGTAAGTTTTTGAACTCCTCCATTTTCTTAATGGTAGTTTGTGGTATTTCCGGAAAGTAACTTTGAACTAATGGTAGCATTTGCACATTTATTTAAAGCGCAAATGTAATGGCTTTTGAGAGTTAAAACTCAGCATTTTGAATAACCGACATGAGAAAATCATTATCAATTTATCGCTACTATAAATTCTAAATCCGATTTACTCTATAGAATTTACATTCAACTGTTTACATTTCGATAAATGACCAAATTATCAACTTTGGTTTTTCTAATTTCCGATTCAGAATTTACCCCTACCTAACTGTGCCTATAAAATACATTTCATATTCAGTTCGATATGTGCTTGCAATATTCACTTGCGTAATAAGCATTCATTCTAGTGCACAACTCACTTTAACGACGTCATCAACCGATAATTTTCAATGCGATGGGGTTAGTTGTGAGTATGATGGCCCCAGTATTTTAATCAATGAAGTTCAGATGGCGCCTACCACTGACGACGGCTCATTTTATGAAACAGCCACAACTCGACAGGGGGAATGGATAGAACTTTACAATCCAGACGAATGCAAATCCATTGATGTTTCATGTTACTATTTAGGCAATGCTGCCACCGATGGAAATATAACTGCTAGCGGTGGATTTATTATCCCTCAAGGGACAATTGTTCCTCCATTGGGTTTTGTTGTTATACGTGGCCGTAACGCTCCAAATGTTCCCAACAACCAACTCATAGAGAATGGGGGTAATACTTACGAATTTACAACCAACACAGCCAATAGTTGCATAGGCACAGGTGGTACTCGATTGTGGTTCCCTAACGCTGGTGGTTGGTTTGCTTTTTACGACCAAAATGGCGTACCACAAGATGCCATTCAGTGGGGAAATCCGCCTGCTTTAGACTTAAGAACAGCACCATGCAAGGCTACATCAACTGGTTGTGGATTTACTGGAAATTTATTGGACTATAATAGCATTATTCCCGCTAGAAAAGCGACACTTCAAAACAATGCTGTAAATGCTTCGGCTAGAACATTCCAAAGAAACCCTGACGGTGCGGCTTGGAGAGGTTCTGAAGGTCCTGCAACTATTGGTCAATGCAATCAAGGCTGTATACCTATTCAAACCATTTCCTGCAATGGAACTGTAAGCGTAAATCCTACCAATGGCCGCGGCCCCTACTTATATGTTTGGGACGATTCTAGAGCTCAAACTACGAAAACTGCCAATGGCTTATGTGCCGGTGTTTATTGTGTTAGTGTTACCGATGCCGACGGAAAAACAGGTGCCGCTTGTGTTGAAATTAAAGACTTTGTTCCAACCGTAACCCTTATAGAAGATGGCGACTTATGCGAAGACGAACCAGCGTTTCCGCTTACAGGAGGATCGCCAGCAAATGGTGTAGATGGCGCTACCGGCATTTACTCAGGACCAGGAGTTAGCGGCACAAATTTCAATCCTGCTTCGGCTAATATTGGTGAAAACGAAATTCAATACGTCTATGTAGATTCTGCTACCTGTACCGACACCGCTACAGCCATCATAAACGTTCATCCATTACCTACAACTGAAGCCAACGCTGACAAAGACATTATTTGCCTTGGTGAATCTGTTATTTTATTTGGTGCCGGCGCTGACAATTATTCGTGGAATAATGGTGTAGTAGATAGTGTTCCTTTCAGCCCAACGGAAACCAAAATGTATGTTCTTACAGGAACAACAATATTTGGGTGTGAAGTATTAGACTCAGTACTTGTTGAAGTATCCAATCCTTTAGAGGCCGGCGTTGGTGATACAGCGACCATATGTCCTGGTGACGATTTTTTCTTAACCGACATATTATCTGGATACGATATTGATGGGCGATGGGAACCTGAAGAATCCCCGGCATTAACATTAGACGCTCTGTCAGGAGCAATGACCAATACCGACAATTTACTTCCTGGTATTTACCATTTCAATTACATCGTAGAGCCCGATGCTCCTTGCGAAAACGACACCGCTACAGCAACTATTATCGTACCTGAAAAACCAATTATTTTGGACGTTGATGCCGTTTGCAGCATCGATAGAACAAGTTACACCGTAACTTTCACCATAGAAGAAGGAGATTCTACAACTTACAATGTTAGTTACCCGGGTACCATAACACCACTCCCTCCATACATTTATACAAGCAACCCCATACCGAGCAACACAGCACTTACTATCTATGTTAATGATGGATTCAACTGCGGGCTTGATTCCGCAATTGTAGATCTAGATTGTAGTTGTATTACCGATCCAGGAACGATGAGTCCCAACCCGGTTAGCATTTGCGGATTGCTTCCTTACAATGCAAATAATGATTTCAATACAGACAGCATTGACGATGGCAACGATGCTTTTTGGTTTTTCTTACACGATGGCAATGCATTTACATTGGTAAATCCGATTGACTCAAACCAGACAGGAATATTCAACTTCAACCAAAACACAATGGCTTTTGGTCAAACATATTATGTATCTACAGCCATGGCCAATGCCTTACCTAACGGTAGCTTAGATCATTCAGATGTTTGTTTCAGAGTAAGTCAAGGCACGCCCGTTAGCTGGAATCCACTTCCTGTGCTCTCCATATCTGCTGTTGATACTTTGTGCGTTACTTCACCAACCTACAACCTACAAGTCAATGTACAAGTAGGCACAATACCCATTGACATTACCATTGAAGAAACGCCACTCGTAGGACCAACCACCCAAACGGTTAACACACTCAACAGCCTTAGTAGCACCATACCTTATGCACCGACAAGTACCACAACGTATACGGTTGTAAACTATATTGACAACAAAGGTTGTGTTGGCGACATTATGCCCCCTTCTATTCAGGTAGTGGTTGACAGACCCATTGAAGTTGACATCAGTGCAACCAACAATCCTTCTTGCGCTAGCCCAATAAGCCCAGGCATGATTACTCTACTTGTTGATGGTGATGAAACTGATTTTTGGGTGGTAGTAAAAAACAACCTAAACACTTCTCTAGACACTTTTCAAGTTCTACGCCAAGTCGCTACCGATTTTCCTGTTACTCATTTCACACCAAATGCTGCAACTGTTTACGAAATTCACGATGTATATGCCAATGAAAGAAATGTTTGCGCCCCAATATTCAGAGGTGAAGCCATAATAAACCCTACTCCAACTGCTGACATTTCTAGAGATGGTGTTTATTGCCAAATTGACCCTATTCCATTCGATTTTAGCTTTACAGGCATTGGTCCTTGGGAGGTCATTATATCAGATGGCGGTACAAATTCATTCACTTTTACTACGCCTGATACAAACCCCAATTACACCGGCACCATCGTCAATCAATTACAACCTGGCAACTATACTTTCACAATTACAAGTGTACGAGACTTAAGTTCTGGCTGCACAAATTCTTCTGGAACAGGATCAGCTGATATAACGGTCAACCCTTCTCCTATTCTAGATCTCTATGTTTACGACATCAATGGAACTAGAGCAAAAAGCCATGCATTTTGTTTAGGCAACGGACCCGCAACTTTAGAAGTAGATGGTTTACCAGACCCAAATTTGGCTTACAATTTAACCTACAAAATTGTTGGCAATCCGGATATTACTTATCCTGAAATGCAAATTGATCAAAACAATCGTCAGTTTACTTTCGACACTTTAGTACCCGGTACTTACCAAATATTCATCGCACGTGTTACCGATAACTCTGCAGCTGGATGCGGAGGCTATGGCGATACCATAAGCATCACTATTCATCCACTTCCAACACTTGCACTGAATGTAGTAGACGACATCATTTGCTTGGGTCAATCAGCCGAAATAGAGGCTACCGTTGGTGTCAATCCTCCTATCTCATTTGATTTAAATGAAGAAAATGGCAAAGACGTTCAAACTTACACTCCAAGCGGCAGCAATACTTTCCGTTTTTCAGTAACTCCAACAACCATTGGTTCGCATCGATATATAGCCAGCAATCTAGTAGATGGATCTCTTCCACAATGCAGCAATACAACCAATGCATTTGCTGATATCTACGTCAATCAATTGCCAACCGCTACTGTTTCTGGGTCAGGAGAATGGTGTGAAGGAACTCCTTTCCAAATTCCTGTAGCCGTTACCGGTGAAGACAGTGTAGATGTTGTTTTCGACTTGGGTGGCAACCGAACTTTAAATCAAAGAATTGGATTAACAGGTGGCGAAATCAGTGCATTTCTACCTGTCGGCACCCATCTTATTAATATCACCTCAGTTACCGATAAAACACCCCAACAATGTGTTGGTAGCGGCTTTGGTCCATTTACTGTTGTAATTCAGCCAAATCCTAGCGCAAGCATTGCATACAACCCAGATCCAGTATGTCTAAACGAAAATGTGGACGTAGTCTTTACTGCTACTGGAAACGGTCCATTTGAAATTGATTACATCAATGACTTAGCCATAACTGGAACCATTATAGTGAATTCGGCCAATTCTATTGTTACAGATGTTGCGCGTATGGGAATGAACTACACCATTGTAGAAGTTAGAGACGGGACCAACCCGAGCGACAACTTAAATTATTGCCAAACCAATCCAAATACTGTTTTTTCTCCTGTTGTAAATGCTTTACCCAAAGCGATAATCACAGGCGATAATGAAATCTGCAAAGGAGAAACAGCTGAACTAACTTTCAGTTTCACGGAACAAAACTATTTCGATTTCACTTTAACCGATTCATTTGGAGGGATTAATAATTTCACACAGACGGCATCTCCTTTTGCGCATAATGTATCTCCTGATTCTACAACTGTTTATCAAGTTGCGCAATTGACAGACGGAAACGGATGCGTTGGTATTGATTTAGGTGCTCCATTTACAGTTACCGTTTTCGAAAACCCTAACCCGATATTTGTAGCCGATCCACCATCAAGCTGTGCCCCACTCAACACCAACTTATTGAACCTAACCAACAATGTAGAACTTGCAAGTTGTCAGATGAATGCTGGAAATAACACCAGTTTCACTTGCGATAGTTTGAATTCTGATTGGGTATTCAACAACCCAGGCACCTACAATTTAAACTACAGTTTAACGTCAGTTGATGGCTGTACTGTAAACGGAAATATTCAAAATTTCTTTACTGCTTTCAGCAACCCCGTAGCCGATTTTATTTGGAACCCTTATAGCCCAACAACCGTTCACCAAAGCTTGCAAATAACCAATAGAAGCATCGAGGCTGATTCATCTTACTGGGAAATACAAGACGAACAAAATCTTGTCGACATCATTACTAACGCGAGAAATCCTGTAGTAGATTACAGTTTCAAAACCGGAAATTACTTCCATGTATTCTTGTACGTAGAAACCGTTAATGGCTGTAAAGATTCTATTCAAAAAACCATAGAGGTAAAAGAAGCTACGCCTGTGTACATTCCTAACGCCTTTACACCAAATGGCGACGGCGTTAACGAAGGCTTTAGAACCGTGTTTGACTACAGTTCGGTTAAAGATTTCTTACTTGAAATTTACAACCGATGGGGAGAAAGAGTTTTTGTAAGCGACGACCCCGAAGCCTATTGGGATGGTAACTACAGACTGATTCCGGCTAAGCCCGATGTATATGTTGTGAAAGTAACTGTAACCTTTGATTACAGTTCTACAGAGCAAATATTTGAAGCGAAAGTGACATTGGTACGATAATTATTACTCCAATAGCTTCTTTAAATTTTGTTTTCCTCTACGTATATGTGACCGCACTGTATTGACGGGCATTCCCATTTTATCGGCTATTTCTTGGTACTTCATCTTGTTGACGTATTTCAGAAACAAACACTCACGCTGTGCATCGCTTTTTAGTTTTCGCAGCAGCCTATCGGCGCCTAATTCTATCAGAAAAGCATATTCATCTTCCGATTCTGGCACTGAAGATTGCTGAGCAGCACGTTCGGCATGCCGACGCTTAGATTCTTCTTTCCGAATAGCATCTATGCAATGATTTCTTACCACTGTAGATAACCATGTCTTGAGTTTCGCCGCATCGTTCGGGTCAAATACAATGATTTTATTGCTGATTTTCTCTAAAGATTCATCAAACAGAATATCGCCATCTAAGTCTTTGTATTGCTTAATGGTTTTTTTTATAATTCCAAGGAGATATGCCCCATGTGTTTTGCGCAACAAAATATAGCCTTCGTTTTTGGCGCGTTGATTTTGAGCATGTAGTTTTACTAGAATTTGGGCATTTACAGCCTTTTCCGACGGCATTTATTTTGTCCAAATTTTCACTGGCTTCAACCACAATGAGAACACTACAAAAGCATTAAAAATCGGAGAAATATACTGCCATACAACCAATGGAATACCTTTTGCTCCGTAGGCTAGTTTTGAAGATAATATCGTGTTGAACAATAGTTCTAATACTGTTTTAACCCCAAAGAACAACAAAGCGATTTTTGTTAACTCGTTTTCAAAACCAAAACAAATTAGAAAATACAAACTCAAAGCCAAACTACCCAAATCGGTCAGAGGGGCTATCATGAGCAATAGTTTATGAGCAAACTTATATTTTCTACCGGCTGAAAGATGTCTTCTTTTTTGATTCCAATAAGCTACAATGCCTTCTATGGCTTTTGTCTCCACAAATGCTTTTGGATTGAGCAACAACGTTTTCTTGAAGTGTTTCGCGAATTTCTGAACGAACAAATCATCATCGCCGTATGGTAACTTATACAAGGCTTTAAAACCGCCTAACTTCAGAAATATATTTTTTGAGTAGCCAATGGCTCTACCTACCCCCATATAATACACGCCCAAGCTGCTAAAACCAGTATATGAAATAGCGCCATTCAAGCCTTCCATTTTTTGTAGCCATCCAGCAAAGCCAGCATCGCCTGTAATAGGGCTATGTCCTAAAACCATGCTGTTTCCTTTAGCAAATTGCTCGGCAAACAAGGGCAAACAATTTTCGTCTTTTGGGTAACAATCGGCATCTGTCAGCAACATAGCTTCTTGTTTGGCTCCTTTAATGGCCAAGGTCAAAGCGAATTTCTTTCCTGACAAACGCACCTTATCTTCACGTAAGTATATGACGTGTAAAGCGCTATTTTCCGCCTCTATTTTCTCTAAAATTTTGGGTGTTCCGTCCCAAGACTGATCGTCAGCAACCACCATGTCACCTGATTCAGGAAGAACCTTCAACCACTTTTTTACATTTTCTTCAATAATAGCTTCTTCATTTTTAACCGCCATGATTAAAGTGATGTCAGACGATTTTTTTTCTGGGGCACTCGTAGTGTACGCTTTAAGAATTCCGAAGAAAAGCAAGACCTGCTTTATGATAGAAATCGTAACCACCGCAGCCAATACGAGAAGTACAGTATTTTGAAGTATTATATCCACGGGAAGCAATTTAGCATTTATGCCCTAAACTTTTTACACAAAGACGTAAGTTTGCGTCCTACTCAAGCAATATGCAATTCAAGCTCGAAAAAACCGATCCGAAATCTTCGGCTCGTGCCGGAACAATCGTTACTGAACACTCTACTATACAGACGCCTATTTTTATGCCTGTAGGTACTGTCGCCACAGTTAAAGGCGTTCCGCGTGAATATTTGAGCAACGACATTGATGCCCCAATAATATTGGGCAACACCTACCATTTGTATTTACGTCCAGGCATGGAGATAATAGAAAAGGCTGGTGGATTGCACAAATTCTCAGGTTGGGACCGATCACTCCTTACTGATAGTGGTGGGTATCAAGTATATTCTTTAGGTAAGAATGTAAAAATCAACGAAAAAGGTGTGGCTTTTAAATCGCACATTGATGGAAGCAAACATTTTTTCACGCCAGAATACGCTATAGACGTTCAAAGAAGAATTGGCGCCGATATTATTATGGCATTTGATGAATGTACTCCTTACCCATGCGAAAAAGGATATGCCACACGCTCTATGCACATGACCCATAGATGGTTAAAACGCTGCATGGAACAAATGGATAAAACCGAAGGCATGTATGGCTACACACAAAGCTTGTTCCCCATTATACAAGGTAGTGTCTACCCAGAACTACGAAAACAATCTGCCGAGTTTATTGCTGCACAAGGCGCTGAAGGAAATGCCATAGGTGGATTATCTGTTGGTGAACCCGATGAAGAAATGTACGCCATGTCGGATTTAGTTTGCAACATCCTTCCTAAAGACAAGCCCCGTTACTTAATGGGCGTAGGTACACCTGCCAACTTACTAGAAAACATCGCTTTGGGTGTAGACATGTTCGATTGTGTAATGCCAACCCGTAATGGTAGAAACGGAATGATTTTCACTTCGGAAGGCATCATCAATATGAAAAACAAAAAATGGTGCGACGATTTCGGTCCTTTAGACCCGAACGGAAGTTCTGAAGTAGATAGATTGTACTCAAAAGCATATGTCAGACACTTGTTTCAAGCAAAAGAAATGTTAGGACCAATTATATGCAGCATACATAACTTAGCGTTCTACCTTAAATTGGTACGCGATGCTAGAGAGCAGATTCTTGCCGGCACTTTTGCTGAATGGAAAAATGTAATGGTAAAAAAAGTAAGTACCCGACTATAATTTTGTGTTAACGATACTCGACAAATACATCATCAAAAAATTCTTAGGCACCTTTATTTTCATTCAGGTGCTCATTATGGCCATTGCCGTGGTGTTCGACGTGTCCGAAAAAATTGATGATTTCCTGGATAGTAATGCTACATTTTACGAAATCATCGTTCGTTATTACATCAATTTTGTACTCTATTATTCCAACCTTTTTTCCTCATTACTCATTTTCATTTCTGCCATATTGTTCACAAGCAAAATGGCGCAACGCAGTGAAATAATAGCCATTTTGGCCAGCGGCGTTTCGTTTAGGCGCTTGCTACGCCCTTACTTTATTAGTGGCTTGTTCCTTACCGGAATAGCCATGATTCTAAACCACTTTTTCATTCCTTACGCCAACAAAGGACTCAACTCATTCATGGAAGAACATATGTGGAATACCTACCGCATATTGGAGCGCAACATGCACCGTGAAATGGTTCCAGGCACTATTGTTTATGCCGAAAGCATCAATTTAGACTACAATGTCGTTTACCAGTTTAGTTTAGAAAATTGGGAAGATGGAAAACTGACAAAAAAACTAATTGCCGATAGAGCCATCTATCTTGAAGAAGATAGTGTTTGGAGCATCAAAAATTATTTCATTCGCGATTTTTTACCCGACGGTTCTGAAATTATAGAACGTGGGTTTGCAAAGGATACGGTAATGAATTTGCACATCAACGATTTCGGGCAAAGATTAACTATAGCAGCGACCTTAGACTATTACCAACTCAACGAATACATAGAAAAAGAACGTCTAAAGGGTTCTAATAAAGTACCCTATTTGTTGATAGAAAAACATCAACGGACATCGTACCCCGTTGCTACGTTTGTGTTGATATTGATTGCCGTAAGTCTATCGTCTCGAAAATCCAGAGGAGGTACCGGACTGCATTTGGCGCTAGGCATTGTGTCGGCGGTAACTTATATCTTTTTGATGAAGATAACTTCCGTAGCAACCACCAATGCCGGATTGAATCCATTCATATCAGTATGGATTCCCAACATCCTATTTGGCTTGTACGCTGTGTACTTATACAGAAAAGCTCCTAAGTGATTATTTTGGTTGATTACTGCCCGGGCGGGTCTATTATGCCTAGACGTAACTTTAATGCCGTTATGGCTTCAATGGCATGGAGAAGGACGATGAAATAAAAGGTTTTGGAAACTCTTATACAGCACAATTTTGGCAATCTGATTTGAGATTGGGCAGATGGTTAAGCCTTGATCCATTATCATCAAGTTTTTCTTGGCAAAGTCCATATGCTGCTTTTGATAATAATCCAATCAAATTTACAGATCCTAGAGGTTTAGCAGCGGGCGATCCAAAAGTAAAAAAAGGGAGTAGTTTCAAAGATTCAAATGGAAATACGCATAATACCTCTATCGCATCGGTAGACATTGTTGGGAAGAGGAGCTCTCCAAGTTTGATTGATAAGATGGTAAGTGGGATTAGAAAATTTGATGAAACGATTATGGGTGATGATGTTCAACATTCGGGACTTGATATAGAGGGAAGTGGAAGCGGCTGGCTTAAGAAATCATCGATGTTTAGTGGCGTTTATAGAGCTATATCAAAAGAATTTGTTGATTTGTTGTTGCGTATGAAAAAGGGAATTAAGAAACCGAGTGCTAAGAGCGCGGCAACCCCAAATAAATTTGATAATAAAACACTTTGGTCAGATAAAGGTTTAGAAGAATTAAACTCTAACGTAAACGAAAAAAAGAGCCGTAGTGCTAAACCTATTACGACGACTCCTACTGCTGCAGATATTAAAAATGATTCTTTGTTTATAAAATACGCGAGCAGAACTAGCCTTACAGATGTTGGATATATAAATATAAAAGCGTCTGATACAACAGAAATGAAGAAGGAGTACATTGTGACTCCACTTATATCACATTAACATGAAATTAAAAAACTTGCAATCGATTTTTATTGTTTTGACGCTTCTCTGTGGATGTGAATCAAATGATAATGTTGAGAATGATAGACTTAATCGATTAAAAAAAAATGCAAATGACTCCTTTCTTAAAGGAAATAATGAAAAAGCATATTTATATCAAGATAGCGTTATCATGATGGGAGAAAAAAAATTAAACACTCTCAATGACATAGGGCTTTATGCTAAAAATTCTGGTCGATTTGTAAAAAGCAAAGAGTATTTTTTACAAGCATTAAAGCTTTCTAAAAATAAACACGATAGTACATATGTAATAATTAATTTGCTTTCTTGCTTAATAATGAAGGGTGATTACACAGAAGCCATAGAATATTCTAATAGTATTGTTCCTGAAGAACTTTTCAAATTTGATTTGATTTTACTTAAATCACAGGCCTACTTTTATAATAGGGATTATAATAAATCAATATCCATTCTTAAGGAATATGGAAGTTTTATTAAACAGTCTGATATTTTAGAAAAAGATTCATTTAGTGTTTTGAAATATTATATTTTTTTGTCTAAATGCAACTTAGCCTTAGATGACACTCTTTCATATTGTACTAATTACAAAATTGCATACCAACTAGATACTATAACGGCAAATTTTTTAGATTCTACGATCTGTAAGTAAAAAAAAACGTCCCGCTCGTCTTCGTTTGTAACGAGGATGGGTGAGTATAGTATTTGTAATGCTTTTATTGTGCTGAAAAGTTTGCTGTGCAAGATATCATTGGCTTTCCAAACAAGTGCTTCGAAGATTCGAATGTGTTGACAATAATGTTTTTTTCTTTTAAGCCGAAATGAGTTCAGATATGATTCCTTACGAAGGAATCAAACTCTAATGCCACAGTGTGTTTAAATTGGTGTCAACCTCATACAAAACAGGTTTAGCTACTAAATCTCTTGATGTACTTCAAACAAATTAATTAAGCCTTCTGAGTTATTTTTTGTGCTTGCTATAAAAAAGGGTGTCGAGTGTACCAAGGTATATTATGGGGTGCCAAAAAACTACAGTGGTATGCCTTTCGATAACGATGCAATGATTATCGAAAATAACGGTAAAAATCCCTTTCGTAAAGATGCGTTTGTAACGGTGGGTATTATTTCTTTGAAGCCTTCACCCCCCGCTAGTGCGCGATTGTATCGCGTTCTATCCATGCAAGAAATCATTTGCTTTCCAATAAGTGCTTCGTAGATTCGAATGTGTTGACAACAATGTAGTATGCGCGGTGTAACATCACTCCTGCATCACCTCTTCTTGGCTTAAATCACCATTAAAAACACAACTCCCCTTCCCAAAGCACTTTCTCTTGCAACGCTTGAGGTAATTCAATTCTATTTTCAAACAAACCTATCTGACAACCGCCTGTACCACTCAGACCAGCATATACAGCTCCAGAATTTATAAGTGCTTTTTTATTTTCAGCTAATTCAGGATAGACTCCATATACTACAGATTCAAAATCGTTGGTCAATTTTTCCTGCCACTGTTCTGGTGTTTTAAGTATTTCCAAATAAGATTCGCCTCTTGCATTAGGTATCATCCCAGTATAGGCTTGAGCTGTCCCAATTTGAATATCGGAATACAGTAAATAAGCATAAAATGAATGCCCTCCGTGATAAGGTATCATTGCCTCACCCCTACCTAATACCAATGCTGGATTGTTTTCAATAAAAAAACCACAGTCGCTTCCAATCTCCATAGCCAACTGCTCGCGTTCAGAAACACTTAATTCCAAACAAAACAAATCGTCAACGGCATTGATAAATGCACCTACATTACCTGATCCACCTCCAATACCACCTCCAGAAGGAATTCTTTTCACCAAATGAATCTCAATATTTGGAACGGCATATCGCTCTTGCATCAAAAGGAAGCATTTCCAAACAAGGTTTTTCTCCTTAGGAATGTCAAAATCGGCATTGTAGGTAATCAAATCAGCCTCTTTTGCTTCCACAATCTCAATTGTATCAAAAAAAGGAACGGGAACAAATAACGACTCAATATCATGATAACCATCTGATCGTTTGCGAGTTATCCACAATCCAATATTTATTTTACACCCTGATTTAACTAACATTTTTCAAAAGTAAAACTACAAAAGCGCGCAACTATTTGCCTATTTTGTACATTTCGCCCCCAAACTAATGCTATGCATACTCTTTTAGATTTTGAAGAACCCATTGGTGAAATTCTAACACAGATAGAAAAAGCCAAAGCACTCGGTGAAGAAGGTGACGTTGATGTTACTCAAACCGTAGAAGCACTCGAAGAAAAGTTAAAAGAAACTCAAAAAGAAGTTTTTAAGAATTTAAGCCCTTGGCAAAAAGTTCAACTTAGTAGACATCCAGACAGACCCTATACTCTTGCTTACATTGATGCCGTAACAGGTGGAAATTTCCAAGAATTACACGGCGACAGAAACATTGGTGACGATAAAGCCATGGTAGGTGGTTTTGGAGAATTGGATGGCGAAACAGTGATGTTCATTGGTCAACAAAAAGGAGTTAACACCAAAATGCGTCAGTACCGAAACTTTGGTATGGCCAACCCTGAAGGTTACCGAAAAGCTTTGCGTTTGATGCGCCTAGCAGAAAGATTCAACAAACCTGTTGTTACTTTTATTGATACTCCAGGTGCATACCCAGGAATTGAAGCAGAAGAGCGCGGACAAGGTGAAGCTATTGCTCGTAACTTGTTTGAAATGATCAACCTTAAAGTGCCTTTGATTTGTGTAATTATTGGCGAAGGTGCTTCTGGTGGAGCATTGGGTATTGGTCTTGGAGACAAAGTATTGATGATGGAAAATACTTGGTATTCTGTTATTAGCCCCGAATCTTGCTCTTCTATTCTTTGGAGAAGTTGGGATTTTAAAGAACAAGCAGCTTCGGCTCTTAAGTTGACTGCCAACGATATGTTGAAAAACAAGTTGATTGACGGCATCATCAAAGAACCTCTAGGCGGCGCTCATCACAAGCCGGAAGAAGCTTTCAAGTTGGTTAAGAAAGAACTTAAAAAACACATTAAAACACTCAAAGCCATGGACGCTGAAGAGCGTGTTATGGAGCGTATAAATAAATTCTCTTCTATGGGGGTAATTATAGACCCAGAAGCCTAATACGGCACCAAATACATAGAACGTACATTAATAAAGTCGTCGGCAGAAAGTACAACATCAACGTTTACTGGAAAGTCTGACGACTTTGTTGTTTCTACCCGAAACGAACCTCGGTCAGGTATTAGAGTCAGTGCCGAAGCAAACAAACTTTCGTGCGGATATACGAAGTAGTTATCCAAAATAAACTCCGATTGTACTTGAGGCGTCAT